>ERZ1645187.215-NODE-215-length-56131-cov-24.540249_pt1 | contig 56131 bp, 63 predicted proteins | sample MGYA00575352_ERZ1645187 | MGnify/ENA primary metagenome ERZ1645187 (study PRJEB40837, sample SAMN11349314) | freshwater sediment metagenome | isolation source: river sediment | host: Sediment | place: India: Wazaribad , New Delhi | collected 2017-02-21 ... | reverse complement strand
TTTTCTATTATGATGTCGCTCCTACGGAGCTGGTTTGTTATGGTAATATATTATCTATTATGATGCCGCTCCTACGGGGCTTATACAATTTGTCTTCCTAAATTTTTATTTCTTCTTTATTGAATATATAAAGTTAGCAAACAAATTGATTCATTTCTATAAATCAGCCCCATAGGGGCGATATCACAATAGCAACCGAACACCTCTTGGCACAATAAGCCCCTTAGGGGCGGCATCACAATAAAACAAGGCCTTATCCTATTATTCCGATAATAGAACGGGCGGACCTGAAGGTCCGCCCGTAGCTTTTTATACTGTTGCAGCGATAGCTTAGTGCTGATGTCCGCCCGGTCCGTGTACGTGGCCGTGTGCCAGCTCTTCTGCTGTTGCAGGTCGTACTTCCACCACTGTTACAGAGAAGTTCAGTTCTTTGCCTGCCATCGGATGGTTGAAATCCATAATCACCGCATCCGGTGTGATTTCGCAAACGATACCCTGAAACTGATTGCCCTGATTGTCCATCATCGGCAATACATTACCCACTTTAATTACATTGGTATCCAGTTTGCCTTCCGCATCTTTGAAAGAATCAATCGGAATACTTACAATATCCTGTTCATTGCGGATGCCGTAACCGTTTTCTGCGGAAACAACAAAATCCACCGCGTCGCCGGCTACTTTACCCGCCAGGTTCGCTTCAAAGTCAGGCAATAACATACCTGCACCATGTATATACACCAGTGGTTGTGCCGGATTGGATTTATCGGCTACCACTAATTCGCCGTCTTTATCCACTTTTAATTCGTAGTGAACACTCACCACCATGTCTTTCGTAACTAATAACATAAAATAATTTTGTGTAAAGATACAAATGATTTAGGAATAAAAGGACACATCAGGACTAAACCTCCTGCCGGTCAACCATAATTAATCTTAAATCCGCCCAAAACGTTAACGTGTACTTTGCAAATTGCCCGTATAAATTTAAAATTTATTCAACTTAATTCAACTATCCTTAATATCACTCTAACGCACGATTAATCCGCCGGAGTTAAATTTGTAGTACAAAAATTAAAAACATGGATTCTACCAAAAAATTTCAGCAAGCGTATGATGCTTTATTAAAAGACTTAAACGCGAAAATCGAGGAAGTAAAAACGAACCTCCAACACTTGTCTTCCGATGTAAAAATACAGGTGGAAGGACAGCGTGAGAACCTGCAGGAATATGGCGAAAAAATCAAAGGTAGAATCAACCAGATTGTAGACGTGGACAAAGTACGTGCTACAGTATTGGCGGATGCGGAAAACGTGGTGGATGAAGCAAAAGCTCGTATTGAGAAGTTATTCCAGTACATCAACGAACAAGTACACACCGGCGAACAAAAAGCAAAGAAAGCAGCTTCTGACTTAACTAAAAAAGCGGAGAAAGCTTCGGTGAATCTGGAGAAAGAAGTAAAAAAAGCGACGAAGGAAATACAGAAAGATGTAGAGCTGGTATCCAATAAACTGGATAAAGGCCTGAGCAAAGTAACGAAAAACGTAGAAAAAAACATCGAGAAAGTAGCAAAAGAAGTAAAAGCTACCGCTACAAAGGCAGAGAAAAAAGTGACAAAAAAAGCGGCTCCTGCGAAGAAGGCTGCGGCTGCGGCACCAAAAGCACCTGCAAAAAAAGCGGCAGCTCCGAAAAAGGCAGCAGCTCCGAAAGCGACACCGGCCGCTGAGAAGAAAGCACCTGCTAAAAAGGCGGCAGCTCCTGCAAAAAAAGCAGCAGCGAAAAAATAAACACAGGTTTTATTTGGTTAGTAAAACATGGAGCTATCCCTTTGGGATAGCTTTTTTTATTACACTTCCACCTGATAGATATCCGAACTGTTACGGCGGATATACAATACTTCAAAACCGCCCATGTGAGGGATGTCTTCTATCAGATCGAAAAGCACACAGGATTTGGGCAATCCGGCAAACACCAATGTAAAACGATACGGCTGACTTGCTGGCACGTCTGTCCAGTTCGGGTATACCGCGATATGTTCTGCATGCAGCAAAGGACTTCTGTGTCCGGAATGCCGGTCGAGCAAATAAGTGGACTGCCAGATTCTGATTTTTGATTCGTAATAGCCGGGATAATACATACAATGCACTATTACCTGCGCCTCCGTGTCGGGAAGCGTCACCATCAGCACTTCCTGTTCCGCTTCCTGCAACGTATCTGTCTCTTTGGGGAATGGCATATCTGTCGGCAAAACTTAAAGATAATGCAGACAAGAGAGAAAGTCAATACAACTTACCCTTTCATCAAATCCAGGAACTGATCAAACAGGTAGCGGGAATCGTGCGGGCCGGGTGCCGCTTCCGGATGGTATTGCACGGAAAAAGCTTTCTTACCGATAATTTCCAATCCTTCGACGGTATTGTCATTCAGATTTACGTGTGTCATCTGCGCCTTATCCGATTTTTTCAACACCTCCATATCCACCGCGAATCCGTGGTTTTGAGTGGTCATCTCACCCTTTCCTGTTTTAAGGTTCTTCACCGGCTGGTTGGAGCCGCGGTGTCCGTGGTGCAGCTTGTACGTCGGGATGCCCACCGCGCGTGCCAGCAACTGATTGCCGAGGCAGATACCGAACAATGGTTTATCTGTCGCCAGAATCTGCTGTACGGTAGCTACCGCATAATCCATCGCACCCGGATCGCCCGGACCGTTGGAGATGAAATAGCCATCCGGCTGGAAAGCAGCCAGTTCTTCAAAAGAGGTTCTGGCCGGAAATACTTTCACAAAGCAATCTCTGGAAACGAAATTGTGCAGCATGCTGCGTTTGATACCGAAATCCAGTACCGCGATTTTATATTTTGCCTGTTCATCACCTACGGTATAAGGCGCGGCGGTGGTCACCTTGGAGGACAGCTCAAGACCTTCCATATCCGGTGTTTTTTTCAATTCCGCTTTCAGCCATTCTATATCCGTATTCTCCGAAGAGATAATGGCATTCATGGCACCTTTTTCGCGCACATGTCGAACCACCGCTCGGGTATCAATGCCGGAGATACCGACTACATTATTTTCCGTGAAATAATCCTGCAGGTTGCCTGCGGCTTGCTTTCGGGAAAAAGTTGGCATAAATTCCCGACAAATGAGTCCGAAAATCTGCACACGTCCGGATTCTTCTTCAGACTCCTTCACGCCGTAGTTGCCGACATGCACATTGGTAGCCACCAGCAGCTGACCGTAATAACTTGGATCGGTAAATAATTCCTGATAGCCGGTCATGGATGTATTAAAACAGATTTCGCCGGAGGAAGTGCCGATTTTACCGCAGGCAAAGCCTTCAAATACGGTTCCGTCCTGGAGTAGTAAGATAGCTGGTGTGGTTGTCATGATGATGATGCGTTAATTGATGAGAGGTTGTTCAAAAATAAAAAAAAAGGATAGCATTTGAAACGCTATCCTTTTTATAAGAGTTGAAAAAATCATTATTTATTCTTCTGTTTTTTCTTCTGCTGTTGTTGGTGTTACTTCTTCTGCTTTCGGTTCTTCTACTACTGCAGCCGTTTCTGCTTTTTTCGCACCCGCACGACGTGTTTTCTTTTTCGGCTCTGCTGCTTTTTCTGCTTTTGGCTTGTATACTTCGTTGAAATCTACCAGTTCGATGATCGCCATTTCCGCAGCATCCCCCTGACGTGCGCCTAAGCGTACGATTCGAGTGTATCCGCCCGGACGGTTGCCTACTTTCGGAGCGATCACATCAAACAATTCTTTGGTAGCTTCTTTGTCCTGCAGATAGCTGAATACTTCTCTGCGGGAGTGTGTGGTATTGTCTTTGGATTTTGTCACCAAAGGCTCCACATATCCTCTCAGCTCTTTTGCTTTCGCTACTGTGGTTTCAATTCGCTTGTGCATAAACAATGCTGAAGACAAGTTCTTCAACAAAGCGGCTCTGTGTCCGTATTTTCTACCTAAATGGTTTATTTTATTTCCGTGTCTCATCTTAATTTATATTGTCTGTGAGTAAAGCGTACTCCTGCTAATTAATCGTCTAATTTGTATTTGGAAAGATCCATACCGAAGTGCATGCCTTTCTCGATAATCAATTCTTCAATTTCTACCAGTGACTTACGACCGAAGTTTCTGAATTTCAGTAATTCGTTAGTGTCGTACTGTACCAATTCTGACAAAGAGTTGATTTTGGCAGCTTTGAGACAGTTGTAAGCACGAACGGACAAATCGAGGTCTTCCAATGGTGTTTTGAGGATTTTGCGCATGTGTAAGATGTGCTCATCCACCACTTCTTCCTGACCTTTTTCTTCAGAATCGAAAGTGATATTTTCATCAGACACCAACATCAGGTGCTGAATCAGAATTTTCGCTGCTTCTTTCACCGCATCTTCCGGATGGATAGTACCATCTGTTTTCACGTCGATAATCAGTTTCTCGAAGTCGGTGCGTTGTTCCACACGTGTATTCTCGATTTTGTAACGAACGTTTTTGATCGGTGTATAGATAGAGTCTACCGGAATCAATCCTACGATAGAGTTGTCTACGTAGTGCTCTTCAGCAGCAACGTAACCTCTTCCTTTGCCGATAGAGATTTCCAGTTCGAGGTGTACATTTTTCTCCATGTTGCAGATTACCAGATCAGGATTGGTTACCGCGAACACGTTGGTATGTGCTTCAATATCGCCGGCAGTAAACTGCTCTTTGTTTTTGATAGAGATATAGATTTTCTCGAAACCTGCGTCTGCATCCTGAAGTACTCTTTTCAAACGAACCTGTTTGATGTTAAGCACGATTTCGGTTACATCTTCGATTACACCTTTGATGGTAGAAAACTCATGATTCACACCAGCAATTTTGATTGCAGTGATAGCATAGCCTTCCAAAGAAGATAACAACACTCTGCGGAGTGCGTTACCTATGGTATTTCCAAAACCAGGCTCCAGCGGTGCGAATTCAAAGGTACCTTCGAAGTCAGTAGCTTTCTGTAATAAAATCTTATCCGGTTTTTGAAACGATAAAATAGCCATATATAAACTTTAATAGTTAATTCAAAATTATTTAGAATACAACTCGACAATCAGCAACTCCTTGATGTTTTCAGGAATCTGATCTCTTGTCGGAAGCTCTACATACTTACCTTCTAATTTTTCAGTATTGAGTTCCAACCAGTTGTATTTCTTCACGCCACCCAGTTTCACAGTATCCTGAACAACATCCAGCACTTTGGAACGGTCGCGTAAGCTTATCACATCACCCACTTTTACAGTAGCAGAAGGGATGTTGAGAATTTTGCCGTTTACGGTAACGTGTTTGTGAGATACCAACTGACGTGCAGCGCTACGTGTAGGTGCGAAACCTAAACGATATACGGTATTATCCAAACGTTGTTCGAGTAAACGCAGTAAGTTTTCACCGGTTACACCGTGTCTGCGGGCAGCTTCTTCAAATGTTTTGTAGAACTGTTTTTCCAGCACACCATACGTGTATTTTGCTTTTTGTTTCTCTTTCAACTGAATGTAGTATTCAGACTTAGAGCCTTTTTTTCTGGAGTTACCGTGTTGTCCCGGACCGTATTTACGTTTTTCGAAATTTTTATCGTATCCGTAAATTGCTTCTCCGAATGATCTTGATTTTTTGGTACGAGGTCCTGTATATCTTGCCATTTTTATTTAAGATTTGAGATTTAAGATTTGAGGTTTATTTCAAGGCTTAAACTCTGTTATCATTTATTTTATACTCTACGTTTTTTAGGTGGACGACATCCATTATGTGGTAATGGAGTAACGTCGCGGATGATAGTCACTTCGATACCTGCGTTTCCGATAGTACGGATAGCTGACTCGCGGCCACCGCCTGGTCCTTTTACAAATACTTCTACTCTTCTCAAACCTGCTTCATAAGCCTTTTGTCCTGCATCCTGTGCTGCCATCTGAGCTGCATACGGAGTGCTTTTCTTAGAACCCTTGAAACCGCATTTACCTGCACTGCTCCAGGAGATTACCTGACCACCTTTATTGGTGTAAGAAATGATGATGTTATTAAAAGTAGCCTTGATATAAGCATATCCTTCTGCTTCTACTTTTACGACTCTTTTCTTAACGGTCTTTTTATTTGCTGTTGCCATTTATATTAGACTTTCAATTGTGATTACTTAGTTACTTTCTTTTTACCAGCAACTGTTTTACGTTTACCTTTACGTGTACGGGCATTACGTTTAGTGCTCTGACCACGAACCGGCAAACCTTTACGGTGACGGATACCTCTGTAAGAACCGATATCCATCAGACGTTTGATGTTCAGCTGTACTTCAGAACGCAGCGCGCCTTCCACTTTGATTTCCGCGTTGATGATATTACGGATTGCAGTGGTTTCATCATCGTTCCACTCATGCACTTTCTTTTCAGGATCTACGCCTGCAGAATTTAAAATGTGTAATGCTGTAGATCTGCCGATACCGTAAATGTAGGTTAAACCGATGTAACCTCTTTTGTTTTTTGGAAGATCTATACCTGATACTCTAGCCATAGTATTACCCTTGTCTTTGTTTAAATTTAGGATTCTTTTTGTTAATAACATAAACTACGCCTTTTCTGCGCACGATTATGCAATCTTCACTTCTTTTCTTTACAGATGCTCTTACTTTCATCGCTGTATTTATTTATATCTGAATGTTATTCTTCCTCTGGATAAATCATACGGTGAAATTTCCACTGCAACCTTATCTCCCGGCAGTATTCGTATGTAGTGCATACGCATTTTGCCGGAAATGGTGGCTAAAATCTCATGTCCATTCTCCAATTTTACGCGAAACATCGCGTTGGATAATGCCTCCGTGATTGTACCGTCTAATTTTATTAAATCTGTTTTGCCCATAATTTTTCGGACTGCGAATATCGGTATAATTATCTGAAATCGATAATATAATCTGATTTTTTTATCGCTTCGAATATTAAATTATGGTCACTAAGTATGTCAGCCTGGCCTTTTTTGACAGCTACCGTATGCTCAAAATGAGCAGAAGGCTTGCCATCTCTGGTTACAATCGTCCATTTATCTGCTAACTGACGCACCTGATAAGTGCCCATATTAATCATCGGTTCGATAGCTATTACCAATCCTTCCTGCAGCATCGGTCCTTTTCCGCGTTTACCGTAATTCGGTACATCCGGCTCTTCGTGGAGATTTTTGCCGATACCATGTCCGATTAAATCGCGCACTACTCCGTAGTGGTGATCCATCTCACAGTACTTCTGAATGGCAAAACCCACATCGCCCATCCGGTTGCCGACCACCGCTTTCTCGATGCCGAGAAACAGCGCATTGAGCGTAACACGCAGCAATTTGCGTACGTCCTCACTCACCTGTCCTATCGGGAATGTGAAAGCGGAATCACCGAAGTAACCATCTTTAGACACCCCACAGTCGACAGACAAGATATCGCCTTCCCTGATTTCACGGTCAGACGGGAAGCCGTGTACTACCTGCTCATTGACAGAGATACACAACGTATAGGGGAAACCTCTATACCCTTTGAACGCGGGTGCGGCCTGATGATCGCGGATAAACTCTTCTGCAATCTGATCCAGTTTAGACGTTTTAACACCGGGCTGAATGAACGGCACCAGTGCGGCATGCGTCTGACTGACTAATAAAGAACTCTTTCTTATTAATTCAATTTCTTCAGGAGATTTATAATGTATCATGCTCCCTCCGAAATTTAAATATCTGTTGTTACGTTTCTACCTCTGATTTTCGCACCTGATTTTGTCAGACCATCGTAATGGCGGCTCAGCAGGTGAGAGTTGATTTGCTGCATCGTATCCAATACGACAGAAACCAAAATCAGCAGAGAAGTTCCACCGAAGAACTGTGCAAACTGACTGTTAATACCTATCATGTTCGCAAAGGAAGGCATGATGGCAATCAGTCCGAGGAACATAGAACCCGGTAATGTAATTCTTGACAACACTGTATCAATGTATTCTGCGGTATTTGCACCCGGTTTCACACCAGGGATAAATCCGTTATTTCTTTTCAGATCATCTGCCATCTGTGTAGGGTTCATGATTAATGCGGTGTAGAAGTAAGTAAACAACACCACCATCAGGAACATAATAATGTTATATGGCATAGAAGTGAAATCGGTCATTTTGCGCAGGAATGGGGAAGCAGCGCTGTCCGGCATCAACTGTGCTACCGTACCCGGAATGAACAGGAATGCTTGTGCGAAAATGATTGGCATTACACCGGCGATATTCACTTTCAGCGGAAGAAAGCCTCTTCTTTGTGTGTAGGCATTGCTGCCACCGGAGATTTGTTTAGCATAGCTCAACGGCACTTTTCGAATTGCCTGAATCAGCATAATGGTACCAATGATTACCAGTGCCAATACTACTACTTCCAATACAAAAATCAGAATACCACTACCGGTAGTTGCTCTTGCTTTCAATTCTGCCCAGAAAGAAGCAGGTAATTTGGAAATGATATTCGCCATGATGATGAGGGAAGTACCGTTTCCTAAACCTCTTTCCTGAATCTGCTCACCTAACCACATTACGAATACAGTACCTGCCATCAGGATAATCATGGTAGATGCGGTGAACAGGAACGGACTGACGGAAGGAGACACTATATTTTGTGCGTAAATAAATTTCACATAAGCAAAACCCTGTACTGCTGTAACAGCTACCGTTCCCATACGGGTCCACTGTGTAATTTTCTTACGACCGCTTTCACCTTCTTTCTGTAATTTCTGGAAATAAGGCACCGCGAGCGTCAGCAACTGCATCACGATGGAAGTGGAGATATATGGCATGATACCCAATGCAAACACAGAAGCCTGTGAGAATGCACCACCCGCGAACAAGTCGAAGATCTGGAAGATACCGCTGGCACCTCCGCTGGTAATTTTAGAAGGGTCGACACCTGGCAATACGACGAAACATCCCAAACGATAGATGAACAAAAGACCTAAGGTTAAGAAGATTCTTTTCCTTAAGTCTTCGATTGCGAAGATATTTTTTATGGTATCTAAAAATTGCTTCATGTATATGATTCCTTTTTTGCGGTAAGGCCAAAGCTGCTGCTTTGACCTTCCGTTCCTAGATAGAGTTATTCAATTACGGTAACTGAACCGCTTAAGCTTTCAATCGCTTGTTTTGCTTTATCACTGAATGCGTGAGCAGCTACTTTGTATGCACCTTTCAGTTCACCGTTCGCCAACACTTTCACTTTATCTTTCGAACGTACCAGTTTCAATGTTCTGTATGTTTCGAAAGTGAATTCCGTGATGTTGTTTTTTTCTGCCAGCGCCTGTAATTCAGCCAGGTTGATGGTTCTGAACTCCACACGGTGGATGTTTTTGAAACCACGCTTAGGAATACGGCGTTGTAACGGCATCTGTCCACCTTCAAAACCTCTTTTGGATTTATAACCTGAGCGGGATTTAGCGCCTTTGTGTCCTTTGCCGGCTGTGCCACCTGAGCCAGAACCCTGACCACGAGCAATACGTTTGCGAGACTTTACGGCACCTGTAGCCGGTTTTAAATTATTTAAACTGATGCTCATCTTAGATATTTTCTACCGTTACTAAATGTTTTACCTTTGCTACCATGCCCAATACCTGTGGTGTAGCTTCTTTCTCAACGCTTCTGTTCAATTTCTGGATACCCAATGCTTTGATGGTATCTTTTTGGCGTTGACTTCTGTCTATCGCACTTTTAACCTGCGTAATTTTTATCTTAGCCATATCTTATTATCCGTTAAATACTTTAGTAAGTTTAATTCCTCTGTCTTTAGCCACGCGGAATGGATCTCTCAGCATGGTCAGCGCACGTACTGTTGCTTTCACCACGTTGTGAGGATTCGCAGAACCTAAAGATTTTGCCATTACGTCATGAACGCCTGCGCTTTCCAGAACGGCGCGCATAGAGCCACCCGCAATAACACCGGTACCTACAGAAGCTGGTTTGATTAATACTTTAGCACCGTCGAATTCTGCGAGTTGATCGTGTGGGATAGTTCCTTTCAGAATAGGCACTTTCACCAGGTTTTTCTTAGCATCATCGATACCTTTAGCGATAGCTTCTTGTACCTCACGTGCTTTTCCCAATCCGTAGCCAACTGTGCCATTGCCGTCGCCAACAACTACCAGTGCAGAGAAACTGAAGGTACGACCACCCTTGGTTACTTTCGAAACACGCTGGATGCCTACCACTTTTTCTTTCAATTCAATTTCGCCCGCGGCTCTTACTTTATTTTCTTTTACTTTTGACATAACTTATATATCGTTATTAGATTAGAATTGTAAACCATTTTCTCTTGCACCATCCGCCAAGGCTTTCACTCTGCCGTGGTATAAGAATCCGTTACGGTCGAACACTACATTGTTGATACCAGCTGCTTTTGCTTTTTCAGCAATCGCCGCACCTACCGCCTTAGCGCGTTCTGTTTTCGTTCCGGTTGTTTTAAGAGAAGAAACTGACACCAATGTTTTACGCGTAGTATCATCGATAATCTGTGCGTAAATTTCGCTGTTGCTTCTGAAGATACACAATCTAGGGCGTTCGGTAGTACCGGTCACTTTTTTTCTGATTCTGTATTTTATCTTTTCTCTTCTTGTTAAAGTTGTAACTGCCATGACAATACTTTTATTTTTAGGTTGAATAAGAACTGAATGATGTGTTCTAATTCATTATTATTTTTTACCGGCTGATTTACCAGCTTTTTTACGCAATACTTCACCCATGTACTTGATACCTTTTCCTTTGTAAGGCTCTGGTTTTCTCAGGCTTCTGATTTTTGCAGCAACCTGACCGATCAGTTGTTTGTCGTTACTTTCCAGGATTACACGTGGTGGCTGACCTTTTTCAGATACTGTAGACACTTTCACTTCATCCGGCAGCAACACATAAATCGGGTGGGAGAAACCGATGGATAACTCCAGCAGTTGACCTTGGTTGCTGGCACGAAAACCAACCCCTACTACATCCAGTGTAATTTTATATCCTTCACTTACACCCACTACCATGTTGTTGATGAGTGCTCTGTATAAGCCGTGCAATGCTTTGTGACGTTTTTGCTCCGTCGGGCGTTCCACGATTAATTTGCCATCTTCCTGTTTGAGGATGATGTCTCTGTCAATTTTTTCAGACAAAGAACCTTTTGGTCCTTTTACAGTGATGACGTTATTATCTGCAACGTTCACTTCTACTTTTGACGGTATTGCTATTGGTAATTTTCCTACGCGTGACATTTCCGATTTGTTTTTATGATACTATGCAAATAATTTCACCACCTACGTTCTGAGATCTGGCTTGTTTGTCTGTCAGGATACCTTTGGAGGTAGACAGGATAGCCAAACCCAAACCGTTTTTTACTCTAGGGATACCTGTTACATGTTCGTAACGACGTAAGCCCGGTTTGGAGATTCTCACCAATTCGCGGATGGCCGGTTCTTTGGTTTCAGGATTGTATTTCAGCGCAATTTTGATAGTGCCCTGAGGACCGTCCTCGTCGAATCTGTATTTTAAGATATAACCGTTCTCGTGGAGAATCTCGGTTAATTTCTTTTTCATGTTAGAAGCAGGAATGTCAACGATGGCGTGGCCAGCGAGCTGAGCGTTTCTGATTCTAGTTAAAAAATCTGCTATTGGATCTGTAACCATTTTATGTTGTTTGTTTTAGACCGCTTAGATGTGAGACTTAAGTCGAGTACGGCTCAGTTTCCCACCTTCACTTGATTATATAAACGATTTATTCTTTAATTCTTACCAGCTGGCTTTTGACAATCCAGGAATCTTACCATAGCTTGCCAGGTCACGGAACTGGATTCTGGACAAGCCGAAGAATCCGATGTAACCTCTTGGTCTTCCTGTCAGCTTGCATCTGTTTCTGTAACGAACCGGAGATGCATTTTTAGGAAGTTTGTCGAGGGCTTCCCAGTTGCCTTCTTTTTTATACTGCTCGCGTTTCGCTTTGTATTTGTTGATTAACTTCAGGCGTTTCGCGTCGCGCGCTTTCATTGATTCTTTTGCCATGGATTATTTTTTCTTGAAAGGTAAACCAATTTCTTTTAATAATGAGTGTGCTTCGTCATCGTTAGGTGCAGTGGTAACGATAGTGATATCCATACCAGTGATGCGGGCAATTTTATCGATATCGATTTCCGGGAAAATGATATGCTCTGTGATACCGAGCGTATAGTTTCCTCTTCCGTCGAAAGACTTATCGTTGATACCTTTGAAATCGCGCACCTGTGGCAAAGCAACCGCGATCAGACGTTCGAGGAACTCGTACATTCTTTCGCCGCGCAGTGTCACGCGAACACCGATAGGTAAGTTTTCTCTCAGTTTGAAGTTGGAGATCGCTTTTTTAGACTTGGTTGACACTGCTTTCTGGCCGGCAATTCTTGAAATTTCGTCCACTGCGTTGTCAATCAGTTTTTTGTCACCAACTGCTGCCCCAACGCCTTGATTGATTACAATCTTGGTCAGTTTAGGTACTTGCATTACTGATTTGTAGTTATACTTTTTCATTAAAGCAGGTACTACCTCTTCAGTATACTTTTTCTTCATTGTAGGAATGTAGCTCATTACTTAATCACCTCCCCTGTTTTTTTTGCGATTCTTACTGTTTTACCTTCTTCCACTTTTCTGCCTACTCTCGTAGCTTTTCCATTTACGGACAGCATGAGGTTGGAGATATGGACAGGCGCTTCTTTCTTGATGATGCCGCCTTGCTGATTTTGCGCATTCGGTTTAGTGTGTCTGGATGCCACACGTACGCCTTCAACGATAGCCTTGTTGTCCTTTGGAAGCACTTCCAGGACTTTACCGGACTTACCGCGGTCTTCACCGGAGATAACGATAACGGTATCTCCTTTTTTTATCTTTAATTTTGGCGCAAAACGCTTTTGTGTTTGTGTGCTCATATATTATAATACTTCTGGTGCTAATGAAACAATTTTCATAAAGTCCTTATCGCGCAATTCGCGTGCAACAGGACCGAAGATACGTGTACCTCTTGGCTCATCGTTGTTGTTCAACAATACAACAGCATTGTCATCAAAACGGATGTAGGTACCATCTTTTCTTTTTACCTCTTTTTTGGTTCTTACGATAACAGCTTTGGAAATCTGTTTTTTCTTTACGTTACCGCCTGGCAAAGCATCCTTAACAGAGACTACGATCTTATCGCCGATAGATGCGTATCTGGATTTAGTACCTTTCAGTACTCTGATGCAAAGTACTTCTTTCGCACCACTGTTATCTGCTACTCTTAGTCTTGATTCTTGTTGTATCATGGTTATTTAGCCTTTTCTACGATTTCTACCAATCTCCATCTCTTAGTTGCGCTCATTGGACGTGTTTCCATAATTTTTACAGTATCGCCAATGTTGCACTCATTCTTTTCATCATGAGCATGGAATTTCTTTGTTTTTTTCAAAAACTTACCATACTTAGGATGTTTCAGTTTTCTTACAACAGCTACTGTGATGGTTTTGTCCATTTTATTGCTGGTCACCACACCCACTCTTGATTTTCTTAATTTCCTTTCCGGAGTTAACTCGGTTGTCATCTGCATTAGTTTATGCTTGTTTAGATAATTGTCTTTTTCTCAATTCCGTCTGGATACGTGCGATGTGTTTTTTAGTTTCACCTAACACATTGGTATTTTCCAGCGGGGTAATAGCGTGATTGAAGCGCAATTTAGTCAGTTTCATTTTAGAAGCTGTCAGTTCGTGTTGCAACTCTTCGTCACTCCATCCTTTAATTTCATTATATGCTATTGTCGTTGCCATAGTCTTATATTATTAGTTTCCGTCGTAGTCTCTTCTTACCACAAATTTCGTTAATACCGGTAATTTCTGTGCAGCCAGACGCAAAGATTCCTCTGCGATTTGTTTGGATACACCTTCGATTTCGAACAGGATACGTCCTGGTTTTACCACTGCTACCCAATGGTCCAAAGAACCTTTACCTTTACCCATACGCACCTCTGCAGGTTTTTTGGTGATAGGTTTATCCGGGAAGATATTGATCCATACTTTACCTTCACGTTTCATATGTCTGGTCAGTGCGATACGCGCTGCTTCGATCTGGCGGTCTGTAATCCAACACTCATCCATGGATTTCAGACCAAATGAACCGAATGATAACTGCGAACCTTTATACGCAATACCTTTCATCGGCATTTTATGGACTCTTCTAAACTTTACTCTTTTCGGTTGTAACATAACACCTTATATTTAAGATTTTAGATTTCAGATTTCAGATTTTGATTCTTGTCTCTTACTTCTTTAATAATTATTTTTTTCTTGGTCCTCTGTTTTCAGTTCTTTCTCCTCTAGGTTTTCCGCCGCCACGTCTGTCGCCGCCACCGCGTCTTTCACCACCTCTTTCCTCTCTTCTTTCGCCACCACGTCTTTCGCCTGGTTTTTTGCTGCCTTCATCCATTCCTACGTTTGGAGACAAATCGCGTTTGGTGAATACTTCACCTTTGCAGATCCACACTTTAACACCGATTTTTCCGTAGATAGTTTCTGCTTCTTTCCAGGCGTAGTCGATATCAGCACGGAATGTATGTAATGGTGTACGACCTTCTTTATATTCTTCACTACGTGCAATCTCAGCACCACCCAGACGGCCGGAGCATTTTACTTTGATACCTTCCACACCCAGACGCATGGCAGATGCAATCGCCATTTTCACTGCACGACGGAAGTTAACACGAGCTTCTAATTGTTTACAGATAGTTTCACCAACGATAGCTGCATCAATTTCAGGTCTGCGGATTTCAACGATATTGATTTGTACATCTTTCTTCGTCAATTCCTTGATTTCTTCTTTGATACGATCTACCTCATTACCGCCTTTACCGATGATGATACCAGGTCTGGAAGTATTGATAGAGATAGTGATTCTGTTTAAGGTTCTTTCGATGATGATTTTAGAAATACCGCCTTTTTGAATACGAGCATTCAGGTATTTACGGATTTTCTGATCTTCAATCAGTTTATCGCTAAAATCTTTTCCACCATACCAATTAGAATCCCATCCGCGGATGATGCCTAATCTGTTTACTATCGGGTTAGCCTTTTGTCCCATTATTAGATTTTATTTTGTTTTCGTTATTTACTCTTCTGTTGCCAATTCTGCATTTTCAATCGTTCTGCTTGCCAGTTGAATGGTAATATGGTTAGAACGTTTACGGATTCTGTAAGCTCTTCCCTGTGGAGCAGGCTGGAATCTTTTGAGGATTCTGCCGCTGTCAATCGTTACTGCTTTTACATACAGACCGCTTTCATCAGCCTTCGCGTTAAATTTCTCCTGCCAGTTATTGATACCTGAACGAAGTAATTTTTCCAGTGTTTTTGAAGCATGTTTTGTAGAGAATGTCAATATATTCAATGCGTCAAACACTTCTCTTCCTCTGATGACGTCAGCAAGCAGTCTCATTTTTCGTGGAGACGTAGGAACACCTACTGCTTTTGCCTGACAAACAGATTTGTTTGCTTCTTTGCGTTTTTCAGCTGCCAATCTTTTTCTTGCGCCCATGGTTTACTTTATTTTCTGTTACCTGAATGTCCTTTAAATTGTCTGGTTGGAGAAAACTCCCCTAACTTATGGCCTACCATGTTTTCTGTTATGTATACCGGAATAAATTTATTACCGTTGTGTACTGCGAACGTGTGTCCAACGAAATCAGGTGTAATCATGGATGCTCTAGACCAAGTTTTGATTACTGTTTTTTTGCTTGCGGCATTCATAGTATCTACCTTGCTTTGCAGGTGATGTGCTATGTATGGTCCTTTTTTTAAACTTCTTGCCATTCTCTTAAGATATTATTTTGATTTTCTTGAGATGATATATTTACTAGACGCTTTGTTTTTGTCTCTTGTTTTCAATCCTTTGGAGATCTTACCTTTTCTGGATCGTGGGTGACCACCTGAGGATCTACCTTCACCACCACCCATTGGGTGATCTACCGGGTTCATCGCTACCGGACGGGTGCGTGGTCTTCTGCCTTTCCAGCGGGAAGTACCTGCTTTACCACCAACGATTAAGCTGTGATCTGAGTTGGAAACTGTACCGATAGTAGCCAGACAAGTACCTAAAATCATACGTGCTTCACCGGAAGGCAATTTGATAATAGCGTATTTGCCATCTTTACCGTTCAGCTGCGCGTAAGTACCTGCACTTCTGCAGATAGCAGCACCGCGTCCTGGTTGCAGTTCGATATTGTGAACAATAGAACCGAGTGGCATGTTGCCCAGTGGCAATGTGTTACCTACCTCAGGAGCTACAGACTGACCGGAAACAATTTCCTGACCAACTTTCAATCCTTCCGGAGCGATAACATAACGTTTCTCACCATCTTTATATACCACTAATGCGATGAATGCAGAGCGGTTTGGATCGTATTCAATTGTTTTTACCGTAGCAGGGATATCAAATTTATTTCTTTTGAAGTCAATGATACGATATTGTTTTTTGTGACCACCACCGATGTAACGCATCGTCATCTCACCTTTCTGGTTACGACCACCGGATCTGGATAACGGCGCTAACAATGATTTTTCAGGAACGTTGGTCGTTACTTCTGCGTATGCGTTGGTAATTTTAGTACGCAAACTTGGGGTGACCGGTCTGTATTTTTTAGTTGACATTGCTTATCTGCTTTACTTATTAAATTTCGTTGTAGAAATCAATTGTTTCACCATCTGCTACTTTCACTACTGCTTTTTTGTAGCTGCTTTTTCTACCGGAGATAATCGCTGTTTTTGTGTTGCGGTTTTTAGGTTTAGATGGCATCACCAGCGTGTTTACCTCTTCCACATTTACGCCGTACATTTTTTCTACAGCCTTTTTGATCTCCACTTTATTCGCCTTCTTATCTACCAAAAAAGTGTACTTGCCAGCCTTCTCGGAAATTGCAGAAGCTTTTTCAGTAATCAAAGGTTTTTTCAGAATATCCATTCTCTTTAATTTTTATGATTTAGCAATTGCTTCGATTGATTTTTCGCTAATCAAAATCGTGTTGTTATTCATTAATTCATAAGTGTTGAGGCTGTCTGCGAGCGCGATTTCAGCACCTTGAATGTTTCTGCTGGACAAGTATACGTTGTCATTCAGTTCCGGAAGAATCAACAATGATTTTTTGTTATCCAAACCAAAGTTTTTCAGGAAAGACAAGTATTCTTTTGTTTTTGGTGTTTCAAAAGAGAAATCTTCCACCACTTTGATGCTGTTGGCTGCTGCTTTAACAGACAGAGCGGAGCATTTTGCCAACGATTTCACTTTTTTATTCAGTTTGAAATCATAGTTACGCGGACGCGGACCAAAGATTCTAGCACCACCTTTGAACAATGGGTTTTTGATACTTCCTTTACGGGAACCACCTGTACCTTTTTGCTTGTGCAGTTTTCTGGTAGAACCTGACAATTCAGATTTTTCCAGTGTTTTGTGCGTACCGCTTCTTCTGCCGGCGAGGTATTGCTTAACTGCCAGATAGATTACGTGTTCATTCGGCTCGATACCAAACACTTCTTCCGGTAAGTCTACCGTTCTGCCTGTCGGCTGGCCATTTATATTATATACTTCTGCTTTCATCTAGTATAACTTTTATCAATTCTGATCTTCTTTCGCTGTAGGCGACGAATTTATTTTTTTTCAATTAAAACGTAAGAACCGTTGTGGCCAGGGATAGCGCCTTTCACGATAATCAGGTTTTCGTCAGCCAGTACTTTCACGATTTTGATGTTTTTTTCTTTCACCTGATCGCCACCCATACGGCCGCCCATTCTCATACCTTTCATTACTCGGGATGGAGTAGAGCAGGCACCCAGGGAACCCGGTGCACGCAGACGGTTGTGCTGACCGTGAGTTTGTCCACCCACACCACCGAAACCGTGACGTTTTACAACACCCTGGAAACCTTTACCTTTAGAAGTACCTGTGATAGAAACTTTATCACCTTCTTTCAGTAATTCGGAAGTCACTACGTCTCCTACGTTCAGGTCGTTCATGCCTTTGAATTCTGCCAGTTTTGCTTTTGGAGCAGCACCGGATTTCTCGAAGTGCTTTTTCAAAGGCTTGGTGGTGTTTTTTTCCTTTTTGTCACCGTAACCTAACTGTACTGCATCGTATCCGTCTTTATCTTTCGATTTAACCTGAGTTACAACGCAAGGACCAGCCTGAATAACTGTGCAAGGGATAATTGCACCGCCTTCTCCGAAGATACTGGTCATACCTATTTTTGTTCCTATTAATCCTGCCATGACTTATTACACTTTAATTTCTACATCAACACCACTTGGTAATTCTAATTTCATTAATGCATCTACTGTTTTTGGTGTAGCACTGTAGATGTCTAACAAACGCTTGTATGTGCAAAGTTTGAATTGCTCACGAGCTACTTTATTTACGTGTGGAGATTTCAACACGGTAAAAATCTTCTTGTTAGTAGGCAATGGAATTGGACCCGTCACCACTGCACCTGCACTGCGAACAGTTTTTACGATTTTCTCTGCAGACTTGTCTACGAGGTTGTGATCGTATGATTTTAATTTTATTCTAATTTTTTGTGCCATGATATATACTATCTATTATTCAGCTTTTACTTTTGATTTTGCTTTTGCTACTACTTGCTCAGTAATGTTGTTTGGTGTCGGCGCATAGTGAGAGAACTCCATGATAGAGGTTGCTCTACCGGATGTGATGGTTCTCAAATCTGTTACATATCCGAACATCTCAGACAAAGGAACTTTTGCTTTGATAACGTTTGCATTGTTTTTCATTTCCATACCTTCCATCATACCACGACGACGGTTCAGGTCACCTACCACATCCCCTGTATTTTCTTCCGGAGTGATTACTTCCAGTTTCATGATAGGCTCGAGCAGGATTGGATTTGCTTTTCTGCATGCTTCACGGAAAGCAAACTTAGCAGCTTGCTCAAATGAGAAGGAGTCAGAGTCCACCTGGTGGAAAGATCCGTCAAACAGACGCACTTTGAGACTAGGAACTTCGTATCCTGCCAGTACACCTGCTTTCATAGCTTCTTTGAAACCTTTTTCTACAGATGGGATGAACTCACGAGGGATAGCACCACCGAAGATGTCGTTTATGAAAGTAAGACCTTCTTTTCCTTCTTCGCCCGGACCGATTTCCACTTGGATATCTGCGAACTTACCACGACCACCGGATTGTTTTGCATATTTCTCTCTGTGCTCGATAGTTTGTGTGATGGTTTCTTTATAGTTTACCTGAGGCGCACCCTGGTTACATTCTACTTTGAACTCACGCAGCAGACGGTCAACGATAATTTCGAGGTGTAACTCACCCATACCGGAAATAACTGTTTGAGCAGTGTCCTCATCGTATTTTACTTTGAAAGTTGGATCCTCTTCCGCCAGTTTACCCAATGCCATACCTAATTTGTCAGCATCTTTCTGTGTTTTTGGTTCGATAGCCAAACCAATTACCGGATCAGGGAATACCATTGACTCCAGAACGATTGGTGCATTTTCAGCACACAGTGTGTCACCAGTACGGATATCTTTAAAACCTACTACCGCACCGATATCACCGGCACCGAGTTTTTCGATAGGATTTTGTTTGTTAGCGTGCATCTGGAAGATACGGGAAATACGCTCTTTATTACCGCTTCTTGTATTCAGGATATAAGAACCAGCATCCAGCACACCTGCATAGACACGTGTGAATGCAAGACGACCAACATAAGGGTCTGTAGCAATTTTGAATGCCAGTGCCGTAAAAGGATCATCGTAGCTAGGCTTACGAACAATTTCTTCACCTGTATCAGGATGTGTACCTTTGATATTTGGTCTGTCCATTGGTGATGGCATTAACTCCATTACCAGGTCTAACATTGTTTGAACACCTTTATCTTTGAAAGAAGAACCGCACAACATTGGAACGATTTTCATATCCAGACAAGCGGCGCGCAATGCATCCAGGATTTCTCTTTCTGTGATGGAAGTTGGATCATCGAAGAATTTCTCCATTAATTTCTCATCGTATTCAGATACTGCTTCGAGCAATCTTTCTCTCCACATAGTAGCTTCTTCGACCATATCAGCCGGAATTTCCACTACTTCATAAGTCATACCTCTGTCGTGCTCATTCCAAACGATACCACGGAAGTTGATTAAGTCAACCACACCTTTGAATGTATCTTCAGAACCGATAGGCAATTGCAATGGAACGGCGTTAGAACCGAGCATTTTTTTCACCTGATCCACTACTGCCAGGAAGTCAGCACCGGCACGGTCCATTTTATTTACGAAGCCCAAACGAGCCACATTGTAGTTGTTAGCCAAACGCCAGTTTGTTTCAGACTGAGGCTCAACGCCATCTACTGCTGAAAATAAGAATACCAAACCATCCAATACGCGCAATGAACGGTTTACCTCTACTGTAAAGTCAACGTGTCCTGGTGTATCAATCAAGTTTACGTGATACTCCTGACCTCTGTAATTCCATTTTACGGTAGTAGCAGCTGAAGTGATAGTGATACCACGCTCTGCTTCCTGTACCATCCAGTCCATAGTTGAGGCACCATCATGTACTTCACCAATTTTGTGGTTTACACCTGCATAGAAAAGGATGCGTTCTGAAGTGGTAGTTTTACCTGCATCAATGTGAGCTGCAATACCAATGTTTCTTGTATATCTTAAATCGCGTGCCATTTGTTTTTCTTTTAAGCGGTAGTGTGTACTGCTTCTAATTTTATTTTATTAAACTTTGAAATGTGAGAATGCTTTGTTAGCCTCTGCCATTCTGTGTGTATCTTCTTTTCTTTTCACTGCCGCACCTTCCCCTTTGGATGCTGCGATTAATTCTGCCGCGAGTTTGTCACCCATTGACTTTCCGTTTCTTTTTCTGGAAAACTGAATCAACCAGCGGATAGTCATAAAGATTTTTCTGTCTTCACGGATAGGCGTAGGAATCTGGAAAGTAGCACCACCGATTCTTCGGCTTCTCACCTCTACGGCCGGCATTGCATTTTCCATTGCTTTTCTCCAGATATCGTATCCTTCTTCGTTGGTTGATTTTTTGATACGCTCCATAGCTTCATAAAAAGATGTATAGGCAGTACTTTTTTTACCGCCAATCATCAGGTTGTTTACGAAACGGGTTACCAAAGGATCTCCGTAAACCGGATCCGGTGCCAAATATCTTTTCTTTGCTTTTTGCTTTCTCATGCTGTATAATTTGAATAAACGTGGTCAGACGTTTTTAACTATTATTTTTTGCCTTTTCCTTTTGCCGGAGCAGCTGCACCCGCTTTACCTTTCTTAGTACCGTATTTAGAACGGCTTTTCTGACGGTTGTTTACACCAGCTGTATCCAATGCGCCACGAACGATATGATAACGCACACCCGGTAAGTCTTTTACCCTTCCGCCGCGGATCATTACAATGGAGTGTTCCTGCAAATTGTGACCCTCGCCCGGAATGTATGCAATCACCTCGAATTTGTTTGTCAAACGCACTTTCGCTACTTTACGCAAAGCGGAGTTTGGTTTCTTAGGTGTTGTTGTATACACACGTGTACACACCCCTCTACGCTGAGGACATGCATCTAAAGCCCTTGATTTAGAAGGCCATTGAAGCGATTCTCTTCCTTTTCTTACTAATTGTTGAATTGTAGGCATTCGTTACTCTTTAAAAATTTTGGACTGCGAAGGTAGGGAAAAAAAGTAACAATGCAAATATAAAGCCTGTAGAAGTTTATATTTTTTGTAGTCTTACCTTCCCTCCGAAGGCAGTTACTACAGAAAGAAGTCATTCAATCGTGGAATTTTCCTTCTGAAGTGGGTGCAAAGATACATACTTTTTCCCATTTGTGGAAAATTATTGCATATTAATTTGGGGTTAAGATTGCATTTCCCGGAAGTTTTTCAGCCTTGTCGTGTAATTTTCGACAAAATTCATTGTTTTTCAATTACTTAGGTGTATAACAAAAAAAACGGACAACTTAGTGTTGCCCGTTTTTTATTTATCGTAACGATTTGATTACCTGCTGTAATTTGGCGCTTCATTGGTAATGGTCACATCGTGAGGGTGACTTTCATTCACACCGGCCTGCGTAATCTTAACAAACTGAGCGGTTTGCTGCAGTGCCGGGATGTCTTTTGCTCCGCAATAGCCCATTCCGGCCCGGAGGCCGCCGACAAACTGGTACACCACCTCACTGAGGGTGCCCTTGTATGGAACACGGCCAACGATGCCTTCCGGCACCAGTTTTTTGATATCTTCTTCCACATCCTGGAAATAGCGGTCTTTGGATCCCTCCTGCATGGCTTCGAGACTACCCATACCCCGGTAAGTCTTGAATTTACGGCCTTCAAAGATCACTGTAGTACCCGGACTCTCCTCCGTACCGGCAAACAAAGAGCCGGCCATCACGGTATTGGCACCGGCTGCCAGCGCCTTCACCATATCACCGGTATAGCGGATACCGCCATCCCCGATAACAGGCACTCCGGTGCCTTTGAGTGCCACGGCTGCTTCGTAGATTGCGCTCAGCTGTGGCACACCCACACCGGCCACCACACGGGTGGTACAGATGGAACCCGGCCCTACGCCTACTTTAACAGCATCCGCACCGGCATCCGCCAGCGCTTTGGCTGCTGCACCCGTAGCCACATTGCCTGCCACTATATCTATATGTGGAAACGCGTTTTTGGCTTTTCTCACTGCATCCAGCACACCTTGTGAATGTCCGTGTGCGGTATCAATACTGATAAAATCGACGCCCACGCCCACCAATGCTTCCATGCGTTGCATCATATCGGCTGTCACACCTACCGCTGCCGCCACGCGAAGGCGACCGCCCTCGTCTTTAGTGGAATTGGGGTAATTCTTAACTTTTATGATATCCTTGTACGTAATTAAACCAACCAGTTTTTTGTTATTGTCTACAATCGGAAGTTTTTCAATTCTGTACTCATGCAGAATTTCTTCTGCCTGCTTCAGTGTGGTACCTTCCGGTGCTGTGATGAGTCTGTCTTTGGTCATCAGATCCTGGATAAGCATGTTTCGGTCCTTGCAGAAGCGCAAATCGCGGTTGGTAAGAATGCCGACCAGAATACCTTGTTCATCTGTAATTGGGATACCGCCGATTTTATTTTCAGACATCATCGCAAACGCATCTGCCACTCTGGATGTCGGCTTGAGCGTAATCGGATCGGTAATCAGCCCGCTTTCCGAACGTTTTACTTTTCTCACCTCAGCAGCCTGCTTATCAATCGACATGTTTTTATGCAAGACACCGATACCACCTTCGCGGGCGAGCGCAATAGCGAGATTGGCTTCCGTTACGGTATCCATTGCTGCGGAGAGTATAGGAATATTGATAGAAATATTCCGTGTCACAAACGTACGCAAGTCTGTTTCTCTCGGTAAAATATTGGAATAAGCAGGTAAGAGTAATACATCATCGAAGGTCAGACCTTCTCCTGCAAATTTCTGGTGGGTGTTGAGATGAGAATGTAATTCCATGTGCAAAAATAGGAATTACTTCCAAGTATTAAGTTATCCGATTGCATTTTTTTCATGAAAACAATCTTAAAACTTCGTTATGTCCGGCTATTTTGATTTAGCCTGTTCCAGCAACTTCTGCAGTTTATCTATATCCGCCATCTCCAGCTGGACAAACGTCTTATCCTCCGAAATTTTTGTCTGTACAGAGAATCGCCACTCGAGTTTACCGGTCGTAGGGTTCAGTCCGGTTTGCAGAGTTACCTGGAATCCATCAACGGTAGCATATTGTACGGCGGTAAAATTCCCCGGAATGATATTGCTCTTCACAATGGTTTTGATATATGCCAGCGAGGTCAGCAATCCCTCTATCTCAGTTCTGTCAATGTATGTATACACCGTTTTTGTCTTTTTACCTTCAGACACTTTCTTCAGCACTTTCACGCCCTGCGCGATGGCAAAAGTTTCTACATTGGTCACCTTCATCGCGTCCATCCGGAAAGCCGGCAGATTATCCAGGGAGAAGACTTCGTATTTTACAATAGCACCGCGGGCGTTGAGTGCCGTCTCAAGTTGTGTGGCCGGTGATTGCGCCAATGACAGCTGTGCAATACCCACACACACCACCCCTATTATCAGTTTTCGGAAAGAGATAAAAAAATCAGTCATACATACTTATTTACAGATATTGAAGATACTCTTTTTCTATGGAAGCAGCTGCTTTTCGGGCCGGAAGATATGCTGCCACTATGCTAATCAGCATCACCACCGCCGCCACGGCGGCGAAGTCCGTCCACTGCATTTTCACCGGATAATACTGCACCAGGAAAGAAGCGCCCGGCATCGGGACAAGTCCCACCTGCTGTTGCAAAACGCACAAGATCAGCGCCAGCAGCATACCAATCGCGGAGCCGACCGCCGAAATCAGGATTCCTTCCAGCAAAAACAGGCGAACCACCTTGTGACGTGGCAATCCAAGCGCAGCCAACGTGGCCACGTCTTTCTTCTTTTCCAGAATCAGCATGGAAAGTGCACCTATTATATTAAAGGAGGCAATAATCATAATAAAAACGAGAATGGCAAAAGTGACCCATTTTTCACTTTTCAGAATTTTATACAACACTTCATTTTGTTCAAAGCGGCTTTTAACGAGAAACTGATTCCCCAATGCCGTTTTCAGCGCCTGTATGGCTTCCTCTGTGCGAAGCGGATTCCGCAACCGGATTTCCAGCTGCGACGCACGGCGCTCATTGCCGGTAAGTGCCTGAAAAAATGTTAGCGGCACAAACACGTATTTGCTGTCAAACTCATCAGACACGGCAAAGGAACCGGCCGCGGTGATATAGCTTTTATTGAAAGCATTTTCCATACTGGCATACGAAGAGGACGTCTTTTTCGGCATGTAAATTTCCAGTGGCCGAAATGCCTGCGCCACATTGAATCCGAGTTTCTGCGCTACGCCGACCCCCATCAGACAATAGGAAATACTGTCCTGCTCCAGGATTTTTGCGCCTTCCACCATGAAGGTATCAAACTTCTGTACCACCTTAAAATACGAGGCGTCTACCCCTTTGACCGTGCTGATATGCTGACGGTCGGCATATTCGAGCAGCGCATTTTCCGTGAGGGTAAAACTATAAGCCTCTATATAATCAATGGCTGCCAGCTGCTGACGCAGTTCCTGTGTAATTTCAAATGTTTTTCCGGAAGCAGGCTGCACCGCTACATCCGGATAGAATACGGCATACAGGGATTTTACCAGGTCTTCCAATCCGTTGAATACGGACAATACCAACACCAAAGCTGCGGTACCAAACAGCATTGCCAACCCACTCACCATCGATATGATATTGATGGCATTGGTGGATTTTTTACTGAATAAGTATCGTTTGGCTATGCGCAGTTCAAGATTCATGCGGGTATCCGTTTGCCGGCACGGTCGGCCATGACCAGCCTGATTATTGTTATGCTTTTTGCTGACCGTCTCTGTCTTTGGCTATCTGCGCGTCTTTCTCTTTTATTTCCTTGAAAATTTGCTCGAGCTTTTGGACTTCATCGAGTGTATCGTCCTTAAAGAATTCCAACTGAGGAACGGAACGAACTTTATTGCGCAGCTTATTACCGAGCAATCCCCGGATGTATTTATTGTTTTTATCCAGTAGCGCGAGCACATGTGTCGGATTCGCGTGGTTGTAAATACTTACATACACTCTCGCGATGTATAAATCAGGTGTAACGCGGACACCGGAAATGGTAATCATCGCTCCTTCCAGAATATTGGAAAGTTCTTTCTGTATATTTTCGCTGAGCGCCACCTGAATGGTTTTGGCCAGCTGTCTTTGTCTGATACTATCCATAGTTACAAAAGTAACAATAACTTTGCCACAATACACCAAATATTGCGATAAGTTTGGTTCGTAGGCGGCGGACTTTTCCAAATAAAGCGTATTTTACCATCGATTAATATGAAAGACTTACGCCGGCTGCTACGTTATGCGACCCCTTATCTGGCCAATATGGCCGGCAGTGTGCTTTTCAATTTGCTGGCCGCTTTCTTTTCCATTTTCTCCTTTCTGATGCTGATTCCGTTTCTGAACATCATCTTCAATGCGGACAAAATGGCTGTCGCCACTATTCAGCCAGTGCCGTCCGACTGGTGGAATCTGAAGGAATTTATAGCAACCAGTTTCAACAATACGGTTATCCGCTATATTCAGGAAAGTCCGGATATAGCCACCGGAAAAACCAAGGCATTGCTGTTTGTCTGTCTCTTTACCATTTTCGTGTTTTTCGTAAAAAATATCTTCCGCTATCTGGCCTTGCATCTGCTGGCACCGATGCGGACGGGCATTGCCACCTCCATCAGGCAGCAGCTCTATGACAAACTAACCAGCCTGCATGTGCTGTATTTCTCCGAACAACGAAAAGGTGACGTGATGACACGCCTGACCAACGATGTACAGGAAGTGGAATACGGGATTTTGTATTTTCTGGATGTCGCCTTCAAAGAGCCAATTATCATACTTGCCACATTGGTCACCATGCTGATCCTGAGTCCACAGCTAACGCTGTTTGTGCTTATTATCTTGCCTTTGTCCGGCTATATTATCGGCAGAATCGGCAAATCGCTGAAACAGGCATCCGGGCAGGCGCAAACATTGCAGGGCAACCTGAATGCGCTGGTGGAAGAAACCATTTCCGGGATCCGCATTATCCAGTCTTTCACGGCAGAACTGTTCCTTCGCGATAAATTCCGAAACATCAATCAGCAGCACCAGGCTGTCAGCACTCAGATGATTCGCCGCAGGGATCTGTCGACGCCGTTATCAGAATTTATGGGCATCGCGGTAGTGGTAGTGGTGTTGTTCATCGGCGGAAAAATGGTCATCCATCACACTTCGCCGCTGAGTGCGGAAGCATTTATTGCATTCATCGTTATTTTCTCACAGATGATACAGCCCGCAAAGGCTTTTTCCAACGCTTTTTATTTTATACAAAAAGGAAAAGCGTCACTGGCACGAATAGAAGAAATCCTGGAACAGGACAACCCGCTGAAAGAGTCGGAACAACCGGCTGAACTGCCATTTTTTGCAGACAAGATTACTTTTGAAAATGTGAGTTTTTCATACGGACACCAACCTGTACTGACGGGCATTAATCTGGAAATCCCAAAGGGAAAAAAGATTGCACTCGTTGGAAGTTCCGGCGCGGGAAAGTCAACATTACTACAACTCTTCCTGCGATTCTACGATGTGACCGAAGGACGCATCTGCATAGACGGCAAAGATATTCGTGACGTTTCACTGCACGATTGGCGAAAGATGAGCGCACTGATTAGTCAGCAAACAATGCTGTTCAACGACTCCGTCAGCAACAACATCGCATTGGGCAAAACGATAGATCCGGAAAACATCCGGCGCGCGGCGGAACAGGCCAACGCGGCAGAATTTATTGAGAGGCTGCCGTTGACATACGACACTTTTATCGGTGACAACGGCATGAAACTGAGTGGCGGCGAACAGCAACGACTGACCATCGCGAGGGCGATTTATAAAAATGCACCTATTTTATTGCTCGATGAAGCGACCTCTCACCTGGACAGCCAGACGGAGAGATTGGTACAGGATGCTTTACAGCATTTGTTGCACAACAAAACAGCTATTCTGATTGCACACCGATTATCAACTGTTCAGTTTGCCGATGAAATTGTAGTGCTGAAAGAAGGCAAAATTGCAGAGAGAGGCACCCATGCGGAATTGATGAGCAAAGACGGAGAATACAAACGTCTGGTGACACTGCAACAATTATAATTTTCTAATACACTGGACAGCAAACAGTTCCATTTTTGTTAGTGATGGCCTAAAAAATGACTTGTCCGACCCAAAGGATCGGACAAGCCACAAAAACCATAAAACTATGAAAAACCCAATTGCCTCTCGGCAATCAATAGAGTTCGAAACTAATTCGCAAGATTCACATTCAATTCAATCTCGTTCTTGATCGCCTTGTCGCCTAATCCTTCGATAAAGCTGGCTGATCCGTACTTGATATCCCACAACGTCCTGTCGATGGTGATCTTTGCGTTTGCTGTCAATGCTTTTCCTGTCATCTTCACGGTGGCAGGGAAAGTAATACTCTTTGTTATACCTTTTATTGTCAAATCAGCGGTTACTTTGTATTCGTTAGGCTGACCTGTCACTTTAAAAACTTTTTTAATTACAACAGTAGCTGTCGGGAATTTTGCCACATTGAAAAAGTCTTCATTTTTCAAGTGTCCCACCAGTTTCTGGTTGTAATCCGGATTCTCGATATCGGCACATGTAATAGAATTCATATCCATTACAAATGTTCCTCCATTAAGAACACCGTTTTTGAGAGAAATAGTTCCCGACTGCAACTTTACGTTTCCGTTATGCTGACTTAAAACTTTTCTTCCAATCCATTCAATAGTACTTTTTTCAGTACTCACTGCAATTTTTCCCTGCGCGAAACCTGCAAAGGTCATCACAGAAAACAATAAAAATAAAAATGTTTGTTTTGTTACGGCTTGCATATTAATTCTGTTTTGTTACTCTTATTACAAATATCAAACCAGTTTGTTTATATGCAGGGTTAAAATTAGTGAAAATGTATCAATGAAATCGAATTTTACTTGTGTTTAGCGCATTATTTGATACAAATCAATACCTTTCGAGAATAAACAGAGAAAATGAAAAATTTCAAGAACAAAAAAGCAGTGATAACAGGTGCCGGCTCCGGCATTGGCCAGGCTTTGGCTGTACAATTGGCAAAAAAGGGTGCCATTTTGATTTTATCGGACAAAAATGCTGACACACTGGCTGACACCGAGAAGCTGGTGAAGACCATTGGTGCGGAATGCCATTGCTATACCGTGGATGTATCACAGGAAGATGCTATCAACCAGTTTGCGAAAGACGTCATAAAACAGCATCAGCATATTGATCTGCTTTTCAATAACGCCGGTTTTGCATTGGGCAAGATTTCACTGAAGGATGTCAAGATGGAAGATTTTCACAAAATTGTGGATGTGAATCTGTGGGGCGTAATCAACCACACCAAAGCATTCATCGATGTTTTATTAAGCCGTCCGGAAGCTGCCATCATCAATATTTCCAGTCTGTTTGGCATCATCGGCGTGCCGGATCAGGTGCCCTATTGTACAACCAAATTTGCTGTGCGCGGATTTACGGAAGCATTGCGCGGGGAACTGCTGGAGACTAATGTTCAGGTGCATTGTGTACATCCGGGTGGCATCAATACGAATATCTACAAAAACGCGGTGCACTACAAACAGGACGCGAACGTAGACAGAAAATTCCAGAAAATGCTGGAGCGCACTACGCCTGAAGAAGCTGCGAAAACTATTTTGCGAGGAGTGGAACGCAAGACACTGCGTATCCTGATTGGTTCAGATGCTGAGTTATTGGATAAACTGGCGCGCACACTGCCGGAAAGTTACACTTCCATTCTGCAGCGTGGCATGAAAAAAATCGGATTCTAAGGCTTTTCCGCAAATACACTTTCTTCTGTCCGTCTCTCTTTGGGCGGATAGAAGAAATCCAGCGGATATTTCATGAAATATTTCAACAGCAACAACGGCAATTGCCACAATTGTGCAGTGTCAATATTCCTGGACTTCAGCGCAACATAGAAAGCGAATCCGAAACTGGACAGGATATTAAATAAACCAATAAAGAAAAGGCCGAGCAGCACACCGAACAGCATTTTTAATCCGACGGCAAATGACAGCGTTTCCAATGCGACGGCAAACAATCCTGTGGAGATGGTAACGTGCCGGATATCAAACGGCAGTCCGAATACCTTTCCGAGAAAGGTGGCTGTTCCGAGAAATATACCAATCATAATATTCCCCATCACCGCACCGAGATTATGCTCCAGATAGTCCGCAAGTCTGGCCAGCCTGCGCTCACCCAGCACCTTCACCCATTTCGGATGTCGGCGAATGCGTTCCGGAATGCTACTATATACTACGGCATTGTCAAAATAGCCCGTTATAATACCGGAGAGGAATAAATAAAAGCCCGCGATGGCGCCATACCATGCGCTCAGGGAATACAGCGGATGAATTTCCTGCAGGTACTGCCAGGCATGTCCGGCATCCGTCACCTGAAAATCAAAAACCATATCCAGCAACAAAGCAACCAGTAATGTGGCCGGAAATACCGCTATCAGATTGCCGACCACTGCAATAATCTGACTGCGGCTCACCTGCGACATCAGCAAGGCAATACTTTGCAGATTGTATTTTCCATTCTTGCCTTTATCCAGTTCACGGGCGAGCGCCGAAGCGGTCATCGCCGGCTGTTTGGTGGCCACCGTACCACCAAGCAGATGGATTACCACAAAGCCGGACGCGTAAATTATACTGTAACATACCGCCTTCCAGAAGTCGGTGATGGGGAACGACGATGCTCCGATTTTCAGAAAAACCATTAATGTAATTATAAATCCACCGCCGAAAGCTGCTTTGAAATGATGGATAAACTCCTCCTTCTGACTGGTGATATAATGTTCTCCGGTAACGCCTTTATGTTCGGCTATCTGATAAGCCAGACTGCCAATATTTTTTGACAAAGTATGCCGGATACTGTAGCGGTTATTTTCATTATAAACAACCTGCTTCAGATACGCCACCAGCCGCGGCAGGTCAAAGCCGTCATCATCCAGAATATCAAGCAGAATTTTCATCTGCGAGATATTCGACTCGATTTTATTCAGCAAATACGACTGTTTCAGACTCGTGCCATGCTCGGGTGCTTTCTTGCGAATCGTCTGTATGCTGCTGAGGCACTGGTTCAGCAGCACAATGATATGATGATTGGTATGCACCGCCTCGTGCCGGTCCGTTTCTGTTTTTTCATACAACTCCAGATAATGTCCTACTTCTTTATTCTGCTCCAGAAACGGGGACATCAGTTCACCTTCCACCATGAAGCGTTTTGTAAATTCATCATCGAGTCCGAGCGCCGCCATTTTGTAAGACAGAATCGCGGTGGCATTCAGAATTTGCTGCTGTAGTTGCTGTTTCACAAAGCTGTTGTCAATACCGCTCAACAGCAGCAATCGGCACCAGTATTCATCCGGAACAGCCAGCACCCATCTGTAATCTTTCTTATGAGAAAAAATCTGCCTGATTTTATTACTCAGGGCATCTTCCTTCACCAAAGGAGGCAGTATGCTGTATTTAACATCCTTCAGCAGCTGTTCCAACAGGTTTTCACTGCCAAAAACATCATTACCATCGGCGAACAATTGCTGCACATCGGACGAAACCAGCAATTCGCGGCATTGCTGCTGAAATTCCTGTAACTGCTGCGGATACTCTTCCAACCCGTTTATAAATGACAACAGCCCTTGTTTGGCGGACGCATCATCATCCGACCGCTTCGGACGGATGGTGGAGATTATATTGACGAAATACCGGGTATTGTTCGCTGCAGTTGGGTGCATAGGCAGTCCATTGGTTTAATATTGTTCATTCTTACCACAAAAACTACACCAAAACAGTTAAAATAAGTATTAACAGGTCTTATTTTTTATCGATTTTTTCGGTTGCAACAATAATTAAGGCTTGATAATACCCTGTGAAGCCGTTTATCAATAATTCGCGCAAAATGTGTATTTTTGCACTCGATTTTACGCCATGTTAGACAAATTAGAACTCATCTTTTTCCGATATAAAGACCTTGAATCGCAGCTGAGCGACCCGGCTGTGGTGGGCGATATGCAAAAATTCAAGAAAATCTCCAAAGACTACAAAGATCTGGAGCCTATCGTGAAGGCTTATGAAAAATACAAAAATCTGTTGTCGAATATAGACTTCAACAAACAGGTACTGCAGGAAGAAAAAGACCCGGAAATGCGGGAAATGGCGAAAGCAGAACTGGATGAACAGGAAAAATCACTTCCGGGACTGGAAGAAGAGATACGCTACCTGCTGATTCCCAAAGATCCGGAAGATGACAAGAATGCCATTCTGGAAATCCGCGCCGGCACGGGTGGTGACGAGGCGAGTATTTTTGCCGGCGACTTATTGCGTATGTACCTGAAATACTGCGAGAATAAAGGCTGGACGACCGAAGTGATGAATGAAAATCCGGGCACCGCAGGCGGCTACAAAGAAGTCGTGGTGGAAGTATCGGGCGACGGCGTGTACGGTGTGCTGAAATATGAATCCGGTGTTCACCGTGTGCAGCGCGTTCCGGAAACGGAATCGCAGGGACGCGTACACACTTCCGCGGCCTCAGTGGCAGTACTGCCGGAAGCAGAGGAAGTGGATGTGGAAATCAATCCGGCTGACATCAAGAAAGATGTGTACCGTGCATCGGGTGCCGGTGGTCAGCACGTCAACAAAACGGAGTCTGCCGTGCGACTGACGCACTTACCGACGGGTATCATCGCGGAATGTCAGGACGGACGCTCGCAGCACAAAAACTACGAAAGCGCTATGAAAGTGCTCCGTACCCGTTTATATGAAAAAGCGCTGAATGAACACAATGAGGCCATTGCCAAACAAAGAAAAACACTCGTATCTACAGGCGACAGAAGCGCAAAGATTCGCACCTACAACTATCCGCAGGGCCGCGTGACCGACCATCGCATCAATCTGACTTTATACAATCTGGGCGAAATCATGAACGGCGACATCCAGAATATCATCGACAAGCTGACGTTTGAAGAAAATGCGGAAAAGCTGAAAGCCGGCGGCATGTAATATCCGCTATTTCAATACTTCGTGCAGAATGGCCGGTGATTTCAGTGATGAGAAATCATCGACATGCCAGCGGAAATACAAGAGCAATTTATCGAACAGCAAGGTACGTTCCGACGCAGAAAGCTGCACGTCATGGTCTTTTTCATAATACATCACCATCAGCTTTTTGAACAGCATTGTTTCATGCGCGTTCAGGCAAGGCTGAGAACCGGACAGCGTGTGTTCGAAACGGCCGGATGCCAGATTGAAATAATTACCCTCCGAAATATGTTGCAAGGACAATTCAAAACCCAACAAGCTAGCCAACTCCATTAAAAAAAACAATGGTTTCATCTGGATACGTTCCTGTGACGTATCGAGTTCGAGCAGAAAGGAAGCAAGATATCCGTACAAGCGTTCATTTACTTCCTGTTCCTTCATGCATTTTGCAATCAATTCAATGCAAAAGATGGCCACACTCTGCCGCAGCATATCCATGTACAACTGCTTGTAGATATAGGCCGGTTGGTATTCTTTGATGGTATGCAGGGCGCGGTGTTCTTTCAACTGGATTTCCAGATCCAGCACGTGCAAAGGTTGCAGCAAATTGCCTTTTTGTTTATTTCTGCTGCTGCGCACGCCCTGCACCATAAAACTGAGAATACCGAACTTGCGGGTGAATATCTTTACGATTACGCTGGATTCCGCATATCGGGTGGTTTTTAACACAATACCTTCGGTTTTATCGAGCATAGCAGGGGAATCAGTTTGCCGTCAGGAAATCCATTCGTTATTGCAATAGAGTTGGTATCCCGTTTCCAATGCTTGCCTGATATGCATCTTCATATCAGCATTTAAAGCTGTGATATGGAAACAGGACTTTCCTTTCAGCCGTTTCAACAAATCGGGATGCAGTTGAGGACGGATGACCTCCGGATGCGTATAAACGGGCATAAAATAAAAACCTACATAGTTTTTTTGCATTATCACGGACGCGAAATACATATCTGCGCGCGGACGGCCATTCAGTATCACCTTTTGCTCGCTGTATAAATCGTATCTGCCGGGTAGATTCACACGCGCCGCCACACTTCCCTTTTCGAAATGTGACAGTACTTCCTTCAATTCGGCACAGATTGCTGTGAGTGGTGAGTCTGCCATCTTCTGCGCTATGAATTCATGATAGATTCTATTTCCTCCACCTCTACCGGAATGTCGGCCATCAGATCCACGATACCATCTTCCGTAATCAGGATATCATTCTCGATGCGGATACCCAGCTTTTCTTCCGGAATGTAGATACCCGGCTCACAGGTGAATACATTGCCGACTTCCATCGGTGCGTAGCGGTTGCCGATATCGTGCACATCGATACCGAGGAAGTGAGAGGTGCCGTGCATGAAATATTTCTTATACAGTGGATTGTCCGGATCCTGTTTCGCTACTTTATCCTTATCCAACAGTCCGAGTCCGATGAGTTCACTTTCCATTATCCAGCCCACTTCTTTGTTGTAATCGGCGAGAATAACACCCGGCCGCAGCATGGTTTTTGCCTGTTTCATGACACGCAATACGGCATTATAGACATCTTTCTGACGTTGCGTGAAACGTCCGTTGGCCGGAATGGTGCGCGTCAGATCAGATGCGTAGTTGGCATATTCGGAACCAAAGTCCATCAGCACAAGATCGCCATCTTTGCAGGGTTTGTTATTTTCGATGTAGTGCAATACGCAGGCACTGTATCCGCTCGCGATGATAGGCGTGTAAGCGTGGCCTGTAGCGCGCTGACGGATAAACTCATGGATGATTTCCGCCTCCACTTCGTATTCCATCACACCCGGTTTCATAAATTTCAGCACACGCACGAATGCGTCTCTGGTGATATTGCAGGCTTTCTGTATCAATTCCACTTCCAGCGGATGTTTTACGGCACGCAGTTTAGCCATTATCGGACCGAGTCGTTTGATTTCGTGCGCCGGATACTGGTATTTCAGTTCATTGGCAAAACGGATATCCTTGTACGGCACGACATTGTCGGCACGGTCGTTCTCGTTGATATTCACAAAAACACGATCACAGTAGGTCATCAGGCTGCGCAAAGCAGGCTCAAAGCTTTCTTCCCAGAAAACCTGTTTGATACCGGACGCTGTGCGGGCTTCTTCCTGTGTATATTTATGGCCTTCCCAAACCGCGATGTATTCATTTGTTTTGCGCAGAAACAGTGCTTCGCGATACATCGGATTCGGGCAGTCGGGATAGATAATCAATATCGTCTTTTCCTGATCGATGCCGGACAACCAGAATAAATCCGGATTCTGACGAAACACGAAAGCCTGATCGGCACTGCGGGGCATTTCATCGCTGGCAAATAAAATCGCCATGGAATTGGGTGGCAATTGTTCCACGAAACGTTTGCGGTTATCGATGAACAACTGAGCATTTATGGAAGTGTATTTCATAAAGAATTTGTTGAATTAAAGAATAGTCGAATTGCAAGATAAAGGTAGAAAAAAATCTACCATTCTATAATTCAACCACTCACCATCAAACTACGCTCTCGCCATCTGCTTGTTGAGGTCTTTGAGGTGTTTTTTGATTTCCTCGCTTTTCACCTTGAGTCCGTTGGCGCGGCGCAGATATTCTTTCGCCACTTTGATTTCGCGGCGCTGCGCGTAGATAGAACAGATTTGGATATACGCTGTAGCCAGATTGTCATCATCCGGCACGCCTTTCTGAATAGCAATTTTCAGGTTCTTCAGCGCCTCTTTGGTATCGCCTTTTTGCAGGGCAATACTTCCGAGTTGAAGGTAGGCAACACCTTCCTGTCCGCTTTCGCCCAGCATATCGCTCTTGCTGGCTATACTTTTGCGGATATTGGCCTCGGCCTCATCCAGGTTCTGGTTGGCCATTGCAAAATTGGATTGCAACATATAATATCCCTGACGCACCGGCTTAATCAGCAGATTGGGGAATTTAATGGAGGCCATTATTTCCTTTGCACCGTCAATATCGCCATTAGTGATGAGCTTTTGCAGATACATCATCGGACCGATGAAGATATCGAACAGAATAACACTGACACCAATCAGATAAAACAAGATAGCCCATTGCCAGCCTTTGTGTACGGTGGCATGAATGGCAATACCTGCGGCAATTACGGCAAAAGCGGCATAAAAGCGATATAAAACGTATAATTTTCTGAAGTTCATCCGTGGAGGCGTTTAGCGTGCAAAATTAGTTTATTTTACACCAACATACAAATATTGGTGGGTTTAAAAACTTGGCGAGAAGCTGAGTGTCCAGCGGAATTTCCTCACCTCCGGTCTGTCCAGCTGGGTAAGCCTCCACGAGAAGTCGACCCGGATGAGTTTCGCTATATTTTCGATACCGAAACCGACCTCTGCATAAAAACCATTGAGTCCTTCTAGTCCATCCGGCAAATCGCTGAAGGAAACCCTGTTTTTATCGAGCGAGCTCAATGCCATTTTGGTGATAAACACTTCGCGCAGCCCCAATCGCTTCCAACCCGGAATCTTATTGAAGAAAAATCCGTCAAAATGGTGTTCGATGTAGAGACTCAGCTGCTGGTCGGCGATGAATTCCGTTTCGAGCATATTGGTAAATCGCTTGAAATCGTAGAGGAAAGACTGGTTGCCCGGATGAATCGTCAGCAAAGGATAAGGTGCCGCCCCGAACAGCTTGGTACCTGTCAGCTGAATAATGGTATGACCAATCGGAGATGGCAGTCGCTCTTCTATCATCAGGTCGAGTTTCTGATAATTGAAATCGCTGCCCATTTTTTTGGCGCTGAAAGTATAGTTGAAGGTAAATCGTGGAAGTTTACCTTTCAGGAAAATATCCCTGTTGCCGGTCTGCAGGAACTTCGCACCGGGCGTATAGACGATACTGAGTCCCGGCGAGAAGACCTTGAAATTGCGGAGTGTATCTTTGATACCCAGTTCACTGGTTTTGATAAACTCAATACGTCCCGGAATAGTCTGATAGATTTTGTAATTGAAATTTACCGTGGTGGTCAGATTCGGCATCCATTGCCTGAAGTAGCTGAATTTAGCATCTTTGAGATAAACCAGATCTGCAATGGCTTTTCTGCGCAGCAGCGAAGTGTAGATATAATCATAATCCATTCCCCTGCCATTGAGCGTAAATCGCTGATAGTCGTCTTTAAAGGACAAGGTAATTCCGTGATTTTTCTGTTTTTTGTCCGGGAATCGCACACTCACTTCCGCGCCGTACTTAAAGCGTTTGTCTCTGATGCCGTATGCGCCGTAGACATTAAATTTCACCCAATTACTGATGCGCCAGTTACTCTTGATATTAAAACGGAGCCGCACACCTTCCAGGTCATTGAAACTTACCAGTTGGTAGAGATTGCCATAGTCGAGGGTCTTGGTTTTATAATATCCGCTGGCGAACAGTGAGCCTGTTTTGGAAATGCCTTTATAGAAACGCGTCCGTTTGAGCGAGTCGAGCAGGAAATAAACTTTGCTTTCCGGAACGGACAGATCGTGATGACGCGATACCACCCAGAAAGAATCGGTCTGCTTGCGGTAATTTTTCAGGAAAACGGTATTTTCTTTCGCAAGCACGGAATCGGCTACGGGTTGGTCGACCTGTATATCTTTCCGGAAAAGATACCTGGCAATGCGCACACTCTTGGATCGCTTTCGCTTAGTGAAAGCGATATTGGTGCTCCGGCTTTCAAAATTTTTGAAATACCCTTTTCCGGGCACATGTTCAAAACCCTGAACAAGTGAGAAGTCATTTACAAAATTGAGATTGGCACGTCGGTCAATTCCCAGTTCCACCTTTAGAATGGCAAAGGAAGAATCCTGGATTGTGGCCATTCCGTTGAATAATAAATCAGACTTACTTTTGGGAACAAAGGCCAGGTTGTACAGCCAGATACTATCACGAACGACGATCGTATCCGTGTAGATGAGACTATCTTGCACGATTCTGTTGCTAATATTGACCGTGTATGTAACAAATCCTGAATCGAGTACTGATGAATCATTGACCGCCAGTGTGCCGACCATAGAATCCGGCAGTATGGTTGGGGTAATAATGGTATCGAACACCATTTTATCAAAATACTCGACTCTCTTTCTATGTATAAATTTACTGCTGTCAATTGGTTTATTTAAATCCACCGACTTTACACTATCAATCAGATAGTAGTTGTATAAGGAAAGTCCACCGTCCGCAAAAGGCAGCAGGAAAGTTTTGTTATTTACTTCCGCCTGATTGTCGTAGATTTCTACTTCATCAAAGGCCACATCCAGCAATTCGGAAAAGCGCAACTGTTCAATACCCGATATTTTGCTGGCCTTGACTACCGCTTTGGTATGTTTCGGGTCACTGGTATGATAGTGATCTGTGATGGTTTCCTTTAAGATGAGCGGAACATATTTGGTTCCGTCCGCGGTGGTATCCTGATTTTCGAGAATAAACCGAAAAGGCTTGAATATCTTTCTGCTGGTGATGCGTTGATTGACATTGTACAAGGATGCCACCGTCTTCAGATACTCTTCATACTGGTAGGAATCAAAGGATTTGGTCCTGTTTTCATCCTTGTGCTTGACTACATTTCTGAAAATACGGATAGCGACCGTATCTTTCGGCAATTTTCCTTTGGGAGCTTTGACCGTAAACTCTTCGAGCATGAAGTTTTCGAGCTGCATGCGCACCACGATAGAATCTTTCTTAAAGAAACGTTTTTTAAGCACCTCATCTTTATAGCCGAGATAAGTAAAAATAACAGAATCCGTTTTTGCGGAAGCTGTGATTTCAAAGCGGCCGCTGTCGTCGGTCATGCCGCCGGTGGTTGAACTTATGATATAATTGACATAGGGAAGCGGCTCCTTGGTTTTTGCATCTATGACCACACCTTTCAACTCAATCTGAGCGTTTGCCCAGAAAGGAATCAATAAGACAATCAGGTATAGAAAAAATTTATTCACTCGTTAGTTCAGCATCTAACGGGCAAAATTACGAATAAGTTTATCGCCGTTTAGTTTATACAGGTCGCTTAAAGTAATCATAACAAAAAATAAGGAAATTGCGTAAAATATGTTAAAAAAATAAATTACGTAACAAAAGTTGCACATCTTTCCACGGGCTATACTCCTTGGCGTACAGTATATGTATTTTTTCCTGCTGAGAGTATTCCTGCTCTGCCATAGATTTATCGGCCGCATCCATTGCAAATATGTTTTCGCTCACAGAAAACACCGAGGGTTGTAGCTGCGGCAATCTGACCCGCTTGCTTTTTTCGACCGCAGTATTATATCCCACCCAGGTTTTATTTCCCAGTAAAACAGATACACACTCCCTGATATAGGCCACGTCTTTTTTTACAAAAAACACCATTATCGGATAAGACAGCAAACCAGCCATTGCAAACAGCAAATCGGTCACGCGTTTCATGCGGCGGTAAAGAGGTTTATTCAAATTAAAACCACTATCAAAAGTGTACAAATCGCCGGCGGTATCTTTGGAATTACTGCCGACAATCGCCATGGAATTTGCGGATGCAATTTTATATTCCACTTCATCTCCGATGCGGCACATCGCGGCAATGATAGCCTGCGCGCCCACCTTATCGGCGCAGAATATAACTTCCTCCACACCATACACATCAATCACCATATCAAGGTCAGCCACCGCACCGAGCCACTTTCCCTGTTTTTTACCTTCTTCCTCATCGCACAGAAATCCCACAAAATTCCGTTTCAGGCCAGTCAGCTCGATAAAATCCCAGACCTTGAAAGCCTCCTGCCGGCTGCCCACTATCACTAAATTTTTCACATCAGAAAAATAGGACGACAACTGTCCGGCATACATCTTATAGCCTATCCGAAGGAAAAACAACACAATAAAATTACTGAGCATGCCCAGCACAATAACACCGCGGGAAGTGCGGAGAAAATTGGGGAAAAATGCATAACAAACCGCGATAACAAATGTACCTGCGACCAGTCCTGTAAGCAGTCTGATCCATTTGGCATTCTTATCATACACACCGCTCATCCACATCGCAAACAACCAGCAACCGATGTATATCGGCATATTCACGTAAAAGAAAGTAGCCGGAAAAACAACATGTTCATGCCATTTTATCAGATTTTCCCATATCAGATGCAGCACATACAGATTGCAGGCCATTGCAACAACGTCCACCACCGGAGCGCTGACAAAGAGGAGCATTTTCTGAAATATCGCCAGCAGTGCGCGCAGATATATACCGACGTGCAGCAACACAGACAGCAATCTGCCGCTGGTGCCAGACATATGTTTTCCGGTAAAAATCAGCATCGCCTGATAAAACATCCTGACATAGTTCAGGGAACCTTTCTTGGTGCTTTCCCCTTTGAAATGTATGATGGAAGTATCCGCAAAATAGTAGTTTTTATAGCCGGCCTTTTTTATGCAATAAGACAGGTCAATATCTTCCCCATACATGAAATAATCTTCATCCAGCAATCCCACTTTCCCGAGCACGTCGGCGCGCAGCAGCATGAATGCTCCGGACAGCACATCGACTTCATGATTTTCATTTTCATCGAGGTAACTGAGGTGATACTGTCCAAACCATCGGGAATGCGGGAATAGCGCCGACAAGCCGCTCATTTTGGATAAGGCTGCCCATGGCGACGGAAATCCGCGTTTGGACTCAGGCAGAAAGCGGCCGGTGCCATCCACCATCCGCACGCCGAGTGCGCCTGCATCGGGATGCGCATCCATAAAATGCACACACTTCTGCAAGGTATCTTCCTGTATGATGGTATCCGGATTCAGCAATAATATGTATTGTCCCGCTGCCTGCCGGATAGCCTGATTGTTGGCGGCAGAAAATCCTTTATTATCGGCATTCGCGATGACCTGCACCTGGGGAAAGTGAGCCGCCAGCATCTGCAGGGAATCATCGGTGGAATGATTATCCACTACCCATACCTCAAAATCAAAATCTGTTTTGGATCGGTACACGGAAGCCAGCGTCTGCTCCAGAAAGAAGCGCACATTATAGTTGACTATAACAATGCTTAATTTCTTTTGGCGGCTAACATCCATAAGTAGATCAGGGTTATTTATTCAGATAACTTTCATAAGGCAGTCTCGCCTGAATGGAGCGCGCCAATGTAATTTCATCCACATATTCAAGCTCACCACCAAAGGCGATTCCTCTTGCAATGGAGGTAATTTTCACTCCGTATTTTGATAAAATTTTTGACAGATAGAATATGGTGGTATCTCCATCAATCGTGGGATTCAACGCCATAATAACTTCCTGAATTTCGCCCTGATCCATTCGTTCCAGCAGCGATTGAATATTTAACTGCTCGGGGCCGATACCGTCCATCGGAGAAATCAGCCCCTCCAGCACATGGTATAATCCGTTGTAGTGACGTGTATTCTCAATCGCAAGAATATCCCGGAAATTCTCGACCACACAAACGACCTGCCGGTCTCTGGCCGGACTGCTGCAAATACTGCAAACGGGATCATCCGACACATTATGACAGGTGGAGCAGAATTGAATATCCTTTCTCATCTTCAGGATGGCCTCAGAGAGCAACTCCGTGCTTTTCGGTTCCTGCTGCAACAAATGCATTACCAGACGCAATGCCGTTTTCTTCCCTATTCCGGGCAAAGTGGCAAACGCGTGTACGGCATCCTCAATTAATTTTGACGGGAATTGCATGCCGCTAAGTTAGTCATAAGTCAGTAGTAGCAGAAGATAAGTTGCAAATATTTTGCTAACTTCATTTCCTTTACCACACACACTAAATTCTGATATGTCTTCAACCTTTATCTTATTGTGCATAGCCGGCTATTTCTGCCTGCTGCTGCTGATTGCATACATCACGGGCAGAAATGCGGACAGTTCCGCCTATTTTCTTGGCAGCAAGCAATCAGCGTGGTATGTAGTGGCATTCGGACTGATTGGCGACTCTCTGTCGGGCATTACCTATATTTCTGTTCCCGGCTCCGTGAAAGCGGCCAACTTCAACTATTTTCAAATGGTACTCGGCTATGTTATCGGCTACTGGGCCATCTCTTATATACTGCTGCCGCTCTATTACAGAATGCAGTTGACCAGTATTTACACTTATCTGCTGAACAGAATCGGCAGCGTTTCGCAGAAAACCGGTGCATTTTTCTTCATTTTATCCAGATTAATCGGTGCGGGCGCGCGGCTTTTTCTGGCCGCGATTGTATTGCAGCGTTTTGTATTTGAAGGATTGGGCGTTCCCTTCCCTGTGACGGTGGCTACCATCATCGCGCTGATGTTGTTATACACCTACCGGGGCGGCATTAAGACGCTGGTATGGACTGACATGATGCAATCCTCCTTTTTATTGCTAGGTGTGATATTGACCATCCTATTTATCGCGAGAGAGATGCAGCTGGACTTTGGCGGCATTGTGCAAACGGTTAAAGATACCGGCTATTCGCAGGTGTTTTTCTGGGACTGGCAGGCTAAAAATTATTTCTGGAAACAATTCCTCGGCGGCGCCTTCATTGCCATCTGTATGACCGGACTAGACCAGAATATGATGCAGAAAAACCTCAGTTGCAAATCACTACCGGAAGCACAGAAAAACCTGAATGCCTTCAGCATTATTGTCGTGGTGGTCAACCTGTTTTTCCTGACACTCGGCGCTTTGCTGTACGCCTACGCGGCCTCCAAACAACTCGTTGTTCCGGAAAGAGGCGATGAACTGTTCCCTTTTCTTGCGTTTAATCATCTGGGACAGTTTGCAGGATTAGTATTCATCATCGGACTGACGGCCGCAACCTTCAACAGCGCGGATTCTGTATTGACGACATTAACCACTTCATTCTATATCGACTTTCTGGGACAGGCGACGGATGATGAAAACAGTCACCGAAGATTGCGCACCGGCATCCATATTTCTTTCGCAGTCATCTTATTTCTGGTCGTGCTGCTGTTCGGGCTTTTCAATGACCAATCGATGATTTTCACCGTGATGGAAATTGCGGGCATCACCTATGGTCCGCTGCTCGGATTATTTGCCTTTGGCATCCTCACGAGTCGCATTCCGGCAGACAAACTCGTTCCACTGATTTGTATGGGCAGTGCCGGCATCTGTACATTTTTGTACTTGTCTTCCAAAGCAAAAGCGGTGTGGCTGCAAGGCTATCAGGTCGGAGCGGAATTACTGATTTTCAACGGCATCATTACCTTTATCGGGCTGCTCATCATCAGTCGGAAAAGAGAACTATCGCGTCTTAAGGTTGATTAACAAATAATTACCGGATAATCCTTACCTTTACAGGTTCGATTTTTTACTTTTTAAATGAATGAGTATGTCATTAGATGATTTTAGAAAAAAGAGACCTTTTAAGCAAAGAAGCTGGACACAGGTAAATGCATCCAACAGCTGGAGCATGTTTCGTATCATGAGTGAATTCGTGGATGCGTATGATAAAATGGATAAGATCGGGCCTTGTATTTCAATTTTCGGCTCGGCGCGCACCAAACCGGAAAACCCTTACTATCAGATGGCAGTACAACTGGCAGAGCGACTGGTGGAAGAAGGCTACGGTGTGATTACCGGCGGCGGTCCGGGCATTATGGAAGCCGGCAATCTGGGCGCACAGCAAAAAGACGGCAAGTCTGTGGGATTGAATATTGAACTGCCTTTTGAGCAGGGACACAATCCGTATATTGACAATGATAAACTGATCTCTCACCACTATTTCTTTGTCAGAAAAGTCGTTTTTGTCAAATACGCGCAGGGATTCGTGTATCTGCCGGGCGGCTTCGGCACTTTTGACGAATTGTTTGAAGTACTGACACTGGTGCAGACCAAAAAAATCGACCGTGTTCCAATCGTACTGATGGGCAAATCATTCTGGGCAGGCATGATGGAATGGATTAAGACGGAAGTGTTGAGCAATCAGCACAACATCAATGAAGCGGACCTGAATCTGTTCCTCATTACGGATGACGTGGAAGAAGCAGTGCAACACATCAATAACTTCTACGACGCGGAACACCACGATCTGGCACCGAACTTCGCTTAATACTCACTATTATTCAACTGCTCCAACGCTCTGTTGAACCAATCTAAATCGGGGGTTTGCACATCAAATGCAAACCCTTTTCTTTTGTATGGTATTAACATCAATTCGTTCAACTTCATCAAAGCGCTTACCACTTTTTTGAAATAATCGGAATGATAACCCACATTGGATTTGCGCTGGATAAACTTACGAAATGCTACCAGTTGTGTTTGAAATGCCGGCCAATCCTCCGTTTCAAACAGCACTTTCAGAATGAGGTATTTTGCATTCAGATTCCACAATGTATCATTGAATTCATTCGTCACCAATATCCGCAGCGCCTTTTTCAACTGACCGGCGGCATAAAACAACTTAGCGGTATTAAAATCTATGGTATTTTGGCGGAAATCCGGAGCAATATGGGCGGCAAACCGTTCCACAAAACGCCGGGATTTTTCTATTTCACCGAGTTTGATTCCAAGTGTGACGATATTGGTGAAACTGAACCGGCTGATTTCATTATTTTCCAATAAAAATCCTTCTTCCACGGCGAAGACATACAGGTCGAATGCGCGCTTTGTATAGGCCAACATATTCTGATTGGATTTGCGCACGCAAAAACTGATGGCCAACAGATACAATTCTTTCAAATCCTGATGAGAGAACAACTGTTGGTGATGTCTCAGATCGTGTAACACATCATCAAAACCGGCATCGTTCATGGACTCCGTAATAATTCCATACAGTTGATAATAAATCCGGACAGGCGCTTGTTCAAGAAAGGGGGAATCCGGCAGCAGATTCATCACCGGAGCAAGCAGGTGTTGTTCCACTTTAAAGGCAGATATGCGCTGCAGGGAATAGGCAATACAGGCGAAGCGCAATGTTTCGAGTATGGTGGATTGTGTAAAATGGTCTATAGATTCCTGCAGACGGAAATCTTCCGCCCTGTTATTTCTGGAGTTAACGAGGTAATACTGTTTGTAGAACCCGAACAACTGATGATGATAAGCGGCACTTCGCACAGATTGCTGTCCCAGTATATCCATTCCCTCTTCTATCATCTGACTTGCCTGTGTAAACATATCCTTTTCGATATAGTAGGCCGACAACAACTCCTGTTGCAAAGCAGGCCGGTTGAGCATGGCCTGATATGCCACAAAGGCCTCCGCCACCTCTGTTGTCAGCCACATCAAATGTCTGATTTTCAAATCATTGTAAGGTTCATTGGGATACAGGTAAGCATGCGCTTTTTCTTTAGAAACCGTGGTGGCATTCCAAGCAGATCGGGTGTCAATAAAATTAAAAAAACGCAATACTTCCTCGTTTTTATTGACAAAATCTGATTTTATCCATTTCCTGAAACTCCGCTTTTCTTTAAGTGAAAAGCGTATGTAGAGCTGTATGATCTTACTATTTACCAAAATTAATGCCCTGAATTTTATGACAAGTTAAAAAATTTGTCCCAAAAAATCAGAAAAATTATAGCGAACTTTACAACTGAAGCCGAACTATACTTAACATGTTAACGCCCTCTGTAAAAAAACTATCGCTTGTTGTTGGACTTTTGTCCATCACACTAGTTCTTTTGTTTGGTTGTACGGAGAGCCTTAGCACCAGTTCATTGCGACGCATCAAACAATCCAATAAGGTTTTTGAAGACAATGTAAACGGCCGAAAATCACAGATGAGTCCGATTGAGGAGTCAACCAATTTCTTCTACAACACGCAGGGATTGCTGAGCAGCGTGACCGTGTACGATGACACATCCATCAATGCCACCTTATTGAAAAGTATCACTTTTGAGTACGCCTCCGATAAGATAACGGCACATACCTACTATAACATTGATGGACCAAGAACATTGTATTTCTATTTTGACAACAATAAAAAACTGACTGCACTTACAGATAGCTTAGGAAGAGGATTATATCTTTCTTATAACGGCAATCAGCTGACACGCATCCGGGATTCATCTGAAATAAACATTCTTGATTTAATCAATTTTACCTACGATACCAACAACAATCTGCTATCTTACGAACTGAGTGCAAACAATGGTCCTGTTATCGGACGTGCCATACTGGAATACAGCGACCGCGAAATTTCTGAAGAACTGGATACCCGCTTTTTCAGCAAAGACATCAAATTTATCTACCTCGGCGGATTGAATCTGGTTTCTAAAATCGGTCTGAACTTTGGCACCAACAACAAGAATACATTAATCAAGCGTACAGAAATAAATGTAATTGAAAACAAGATTAATGCTTATTACGAATTCACATACACCTATAATAACAATGGTGAAATCATCAAACGCGCCATGCTTTGGGATACGGACACCTTATTCTACCAATTCAGATATTAACCATGACCTTTCTATAGCCACAGAGATACAGCAAAACAAGTTTGTGTCACACCAGCAAACTTGTTCCTTTTTTCAATTTAGTTCAAGAAGCCCTGATTTTTCAGGGCTTTTTTATTATTTTGCAAATATGACACGACGTGGCCATCTCCTTCTTTTTGGTATCATCTGCCTGTTTTCTGCTGCCTTTGCCCAACAGCAAAAAAGCGCATTCGCCATGCCGATGCAATTCCCGTTTCACCTCGCCGGCTGCTTCTGCGAGCCACGTACAGATCATTTCCACTCCGGCATTGACATCAAAACCAATGGCACAGAAGGATGGCCGGTTTTCAGCATTGAAAACGGATATATTTCCCGCATCAGAGTATCCTCCACGGGCTACGGAAGAGCATTATACATCACTCATCCAAACGGATACACCAGCGTATATGCGCATCTGCAAAGATTCAGCGACAGTCTGGAAACATTTGCGCGACAGGAACATTATCGCCGGAAATCCTCCGAACTAGACATCACCCTGCCGGCCGGCAGATTTATGGTAAAAAAGAACGACACCATCGGACTTTCGGGAAATTCCGGCTCCAGTGGCGGACCGCACCTGCATTTTGAAATCCGGGATACAAAAACAGAAATCGCCCTGAATCCGCTGGATTTTTATCCCGCAGAAGCGTATGAAGACGCCCTTCGGCCCGACATCGCTGCATTGAAAATCTATCATTGGAAAGACTCCTACTACGACGCCACCACAACGTCCGTTCCTTTATATTATAACGGTCGACAACTCACTACAACGGAGCCCGTTGTAATATCAGGTCCGCAAACAGGCTTCGGCATTCAGGGATTTGACAAGCAGTACAACAATGAAAACAAGAATGGGCTGTACACCCTTCAGGCCATGTTGGACTCCGTCATTATCTTCAGCAGGATTTTTGACAAAGTAGACTTTAATCAAACGCGCGCGGTGAGCGCCTGCATCGACTATCAGGAGCAACAAGTGAATGGCCGTGATGTGTACCACTGCTTTCAATTGCCCAACAATCCCGTTCCGGCAGCCACCACAAGCCTGTCCAACGGTATTTTAAAGCCCCCCAAAGACAGCGCGCGACTGACCATTACCTGCACGGATTTTGCAAACAACCAAACTACTGTGTCCGTTCTTCTGAAGAGTGCTGCGCAAAATATTCCGGACACATCCAAGGGCATATTTTTCAGATACGACCAAAAGCAGAATTTCTACCGGAAAGGTTTCGGATTAACGATACCCGCACATACCTTTTATGACCATGTGCGACTCATCTACGAACAGCAACCCAATCAGCAAGCGGGCATCTATTCTCCGGTGCACCGCATCAACGGCAGACTGGCTGTGCCGCTGCACAAACCGGTAGTAGTTGAACTGCATGCACCCCAAATACCTGCGCGACTACTTAATAAAGCGTATGTCGTTTGCCGCGACATAAAAGGAAAAGAGTCCGCACTCATCACGCAACACCGCAAGCACTGGCTCACGGCGAGCAGCAGACAGTTGGGAGAATTCTATGCAAAAGTGGACACCACGGCACCATCTATTCACCTGCCGGACTATCACGAAAAACAAGGCTGTTTTGTGAATAATGAAATCGTTGCCATTATCAAAGACGGGCAAACCGGTATCGCATCATGGAATGGCTATATTGACGGACAATGGGTGAATTTTTACTACGACGCCAAAAACAACCGGCTTCGATATGCTTTTGACGAATACTGTCCGAAAGGTGAACATATACTGAAGATGATTGTTAAAGACAAAGCAGGCAACACTGCTGTGTTGCAGAAAGCATTTATTTACTAAATTCACACAAAATAAAAGACCATGTTACAAGTAGGCGACAAAGCACCCGCAATCAAAGGAGTATCTTTCAAAGACACCACCACAGTACTGTATTTTTATCCAAAGGACGACACCCCGGGCTGTACGGCAGAAGCTTGCAGTTTCAGAGACAACTATACCGCGCTGACCAAGCAGGGTTTTCAAATCATCGGCGTAAGTCCGGATGATGAAAAGAAACACGAGAAATTCAAAACCAAATACGAACTACCGTTCCACTTAGTGGCAGACACCGACAAAACAGTAGCTAATGCGTACGGTGTATGGGGAAAGAAAAAATTTATGGGCAGGGAATACGAAGGCGTGTTGCGCACAACATTTATCATTGATGGCAAAGGGAAAATTACCCATGTAATAGATAAGGTAGACACTAAGGATTCCACTGCACAGCTGCTAGAAGTGGTGAAAGGGTAACCGGATAATGCTTCTTTCTGCGGGAATTATCTACATAGAATTAGTGAATTCTTTGGTAAAAAGAAGAATTTGCTTGTATAGAACATCCGGTTTCCGTATTTTTCCATAGATGAATTCACCGGAAATCATAAGTGATGCTGCGACGCTACAAGAATTATTACAACTGAAAAACAATCAGCTGAATGCGTTATTTGAGGCGACCAAGGCCATCAATGACAACGTGTCTGCAGATGGGCTTTATCAGATTTTCCGTTATACCATTCAGGAGCAGTTGCAGGTAAAAGAGATTGCGCTTTTCATGTTTGATCAGGCATGGAAAAGAGTGGTATGGGAGAAATCCGGCGAATCGGATTTCTACATTCCCGTTCAGGCGCAGTTTGAAAAATACAAAACCGCACAGGCCGTAGAAGCAGCGGATCATGCTGTTTTCGACGGATTTAAGTACATCGTTCCGGTTTATCACAAACAGCAGCCGCTGGCACTCGCTTTAGTGGGAGAAATGGGCAGCAATGTATTGCACCGGGAGGACGACCTGCTCGAGTTTGCGCAGATTTTCACCAATATCATCACGGTAGCTGTAGAAAACAAAAGACTTTTCCGCCGGGAAATGGAAAAGAAGCAATACGACAAAGAGCTCGATCTCGCCTCCAGAGTGCAGGGCATGCTGATACCCAAAAAACTACCCAAAAACAACATGTATGAGTTCTCGGGCTTGTATCTTCCGTTCAAGGGAATCGGCGGCGATTACTATGATGTCATTCACATCAACAAAGACGAATTTGTATTTTGCATCGGAGATATTTCGGGTAAGGGAATCGCCGCTGCACTGGTGATGGCCAATTTGCAGGCTTACCTGAACGCTACGCTCACCCTGGAATTACACGGCAGAAAACTCATCGAAAAACTGAATCAGAAAATATTTTCCATCACCAACGGGGAAAATTTTATCACACTATTCATGGGCAAATACAATCTGCTCACCAAAGAATTGCTATACCTGAATGCCGGCCACGTTCCTCCTATACTGATTAATGAGACGGAATGTGAGCTATTGGAAAAAGGCACCACACTGATTGGCATTTTTGAGGAATTGCCCAAGATGGAATTCGGCAGAAAAACCATACAACCCAACACTACTATTGTGACCTTTACGGACGGACTGACAGAACTGGAAAATGAGGACGGAGAACAATTCGGCACAGACAGACTGATGAAATTTGTTCAGTCCAACCACAAATTAAGTCCGGAAATCTTCAACAAAAAACTCTACGATTTCCTCAGCAAATTCAAAGGGAATGTTCTCTTCAACGACGACATCAGCGTACTGATTGCAAAATTCTTTTAAGCATTTTCTTCTTCAGAAATACGCAACAGACCCGTGCTCAATAATACCAACATTCCGAGGCACATAAAATACAACGACCCTACTTTATTGGCTTCCACCAAATCGCTGAGTGTGTTGTTAAATATAAACACCACCAAACATGCGCCTATCGCCATATAGAGCTTCGCGGCTTTCGGCTGAGCAGCATTATAGCCGTTTTGCACTATCAACAAAACAACTACCACCAATACAACGTACATCACAGCAGCAGGTGCTCCTTGTTCTGTCAGCAATAAGAGCATATAATTATGTACTGTCGACCTTTCTTCGTTATCACTGATATAAGTTTCATAAGCCGTAACGGCATGTGCCTTGTAATTGCTTACAAAGTTATTCGGTCCGACTCCCGTCCACGGATGCTCTTCGAATAAACGTACCGCCGCAATCCAGCGGTAAAAGCGCTCCACCGTACTCATATCTTTCATTTCGAATGTAGAAGACAAGTGCTCCGACAGGTCATCATGATAAATCGTATGTTCAAAATCCGGCGCAAATTTAAGGTAGTGATTATCCTTCCACAGATATCCTGCAAACAAGACTACACCTGCTAAGCCCAGCAACAACACAGGCTTCGTCCAGTTTCTTTTCAGCACCACGGCATACAAAAGCATTCCTACGGTAGCGAGCCAGGCTCCTCGTGTGTAGGAAAAATAAATAGCCAGTAAAAAAACCGGAATAGCAAACTTCAATAGTTTATGTCGTACGGAAGATGCGGGATACCATGATTTCGCCAGAAAAATAAAAGGCAGCAACATGGTAATAAATACGGCATAATTGACATGATTGCGATAAATAGGTGACACCGCTTTTTGGATACTGTCAAATTCAAAATCAAGCGTAGCGTGTTTCACCAGAATAAATACGACACTGCCAAAAGTCGGCATGAACAGACACCAGAAAAATGTCCGGATATACCTTTCATCCCGCAACAGCAATAGTACGGCAACAAAGAAACCGAGCAGGTACCACGATTTTGCCAGCAGGTATTTCACCGACACGAAAACGTCTGTAGAGAAGAGCGTCACCCAGCAACTCCAGCCAAATTGCAGCAGTAACAGAAATACAATTGGATGTCTGAGCATTTTTTTTAATACACCTGCATCCTCTGTCACCAGCCGCAGCAACATAGCTACAGCAAGCATCACGACCAGCGGCTCGGAGGGCAAGTCGGTGCCAAAGTCGCCGAGATAAGTTTCCACAGAAAGCGGCAAGGCCAACAACATCAAATAGAAAAACCAACGGACACGAAGTGCCAGCAGGGCGGCAAGTGCCACTCCGAACGGCAAGAGGTACACCGCCCTTTGTTCTGTATAGGCCGCGACACAAAAAGTTATGACAGAAATAACACCTATTATCCAGAACAGGACAACCGGTGTAATGAATGAATCCGGTTTACTTATCCTTGTACTGTTCTGCATGTCGGTACAATTCTATTAGCAGGGCAAAAAACGCTCCGGCCAGCAATGCCGCCAAAGCGGAAGACACTACCGCCAACCAGCGCACAGGTTTTGTTTTTTTGACAGCAGGGAAAGGCTCCTCTACCACATACAAAGTTTTGAACGCTGCAGAGGAAGACACCGCATACTGATCGCGGATAGACAACAATTTCAACAGTTCCTCTTCCTGTGCATCCGAACCGCCTCCCTGCAGGGATGCGCGTTTTTCCGCAATTTGTTTATCTATCAGGGTGAGTACGGTGGATTTATTCTCCATAATGAGTGAACGATAAATGGAATCTGACAGGTGCACAATCTCTTTCACCATTGCCGCCGCCAGCCGATTATCAGTATCCAGCACGGACACTTCTATCGCGCCAAGTTCATTCCGGATAGCTTTGAAGTTGCCGGCGAATTCTTTTTGGGTATAATAATCAAACAACTGCTGATTATCGGCTTCTATGTTGTAATGTTTCCCCAAATCAAACTTATCAATTATCGACTTGCTCACCGGTGCGGAATTAAGAATGGACAGAAAGCGATTGACATCCTCTTTTCCACCAAACATGCTGACACCGCCACCTTCCAGGTTGTTAAACAAGGCCGCCCTGTCCGTACTTGCAGGATTGGAGAGATAAAATATGATTTTGGACTGATAATATGGCGGCATGATTGCCGGCATGGTAACGATGGCACTTGCCACCATGGCCAAAAGCACGAGCAAAAGCAGCTGCTTTTTCCATTTTACGACCATTTTGATGATATCAAGCATGCAGAAGTATTGAGTGAGATGATGTAATCAAAAATAAGAAAAGAAATCGAATTATTCGGCAATACCCACTTTCAGCGCAAGGGTTTGTCTGCCTACCAGTCCACTGAGGAGAGCCAACACCGGAACGGATACAAAATACAGCAACATCCGCATGCCCATGTTTTTCAAATCATCCGCAAACCAATGTACGCTATCAAGCAGGAAGACCAACACGAGGCAGGCTCCTGCAAACAATGCCAGTTGTGCGACATATTTCAGGCGCACCCTCAGTCGGAATATGTAGACACCATAGATGGTATAGCTACACAACATAAACAATTGTGTGGCAAGCGTAGCGAGCGCGGCGCCGAAGGCGCCGCGCGACTGTATCCAGTAGTAGTTCAGCACGATATTCAGCACAACAGCAATAACCAGCGAGGCTATCATCCACCGAAAATTCTGGTTGGCGGTCAGCAGGGTGCCTATCACATAAAGCATCGCTACCGGAAAAAAGTTCAGCAGCAGACATCCGAAAACCTGCGCGGCATACTGTGGTTGAGATGATTTATACAACAAGACTATGATATCCATTCTGTACCAGAACAGGCAAATGATAATTGACACAGCCACACAAAACATGATGGATAAACCGGATTTCAAGACCGTTTTAATCTGTTGACTTTTGGCCAATTTGTAAGCAAACAAAGGCAGTAATACCGCTGCCAGCAGATAACCGATATTATTCAGCGCCTCCATAATGCGATAACCCTGTGCATAAATCCCGCTTTCCAGCGCGCCGTTTGCGCCCTGCAGTTGCTCCAGCATCACCGCGTCTATACGATAATAAGTGGTCATCAGAAAATGTATAACGGCATACGGCATCGTCTCCACTGCTATTGTCTTCAGTCTGCCGAAATGCACCTGAAAATGCAGTCGGTCCGTTAGTCGGAGCGCTGTCCACATGCACACCACAAAGGTGATGCCATACGCCAGCAATTGTGCCATTGCAAAGTTGAATACCGTCAGCGGAAGTGCCGGTATATTACCCCAAATCAGTATGCTGCAGAAAACAATCATCAGCAGTTTATCCAGCACTGACAGTAAAGCATCTGTGATGAAATGCTGGTGCGCGGACACGTTGGAACGCCAGTAAATATTGAAGGAAAGCAGAATCTGATTCAACAGAATTATCCAGATGAAAGAATGGGAAAGATAGCCCAGCGGATAAGCCACCGCCACACAGAGCAAGACATAAAACAAGAGTAGTATAATCTTAAACGTCACTATATCCGGCAGCAGCGTGTTTATTTTCCTGTGGTCGGCCGCCACTTCTCTGCTGTTGTAATTCTGAAATCCGAAATCCAGCAGAATCTGAAACAGATAGGTAAAATTGAAAATCGCGAAATACAATCCGTATTCGGCCTCTCCTATTTCGTTCTGCACCGTGCGGTCAACGCCAAACACCCAGAATGGCTTTATCAGCATATTGACAAAGACCATGAAAAAGAGGTTGAATACAAAAGACTTCTTCATCTATTGCTGATATACTTTATCCAATGCCCGCAAAATAATCTGACATGCCTGCTGAATCTCGTCATCACTGATAATCAGCGGCGGCGCGATGCGCATACAGTTATTGGCAAACAGAAACCAATCCGTGATGAGTCCGTTTTCCAGACATTCTGCAATCACCTTTCTAAGGTTATCAAAATTATCCAGATATAAGGCCATTATCAGGCCGCAATGATTTATTTTTTTGATGGCCGGATGCTGCAACAAAGTCAGGAAAAGCCGGGATTTCCGATCCACCTCCAGATATAGCTTCTTCGATTCAATTTCCTGCAGAGAGGCCAGTCCTGCCGCACAGCAAACGGCATTACCGCCGAATGTGGTGATATGCCCCAAGACGGGATGCTGCTGCAACACCTGCATTACCTGTATATCTGACACGAAAGCTGCCAGTGGAAGTCCACCGCCGAAAGCCTTTCCGACCAGCAGAATATCCGGTGTTATTCCGGCTGCCTGAAAGCGAAACAAAGTGCCGGTCCTACCGCAGCCGGTTTGAATTTCATCCAGCACCAGCAAGGTGCCCGTTTCATTGCAGCGCTGTCTGACGGCTTGCAGATATGCTGCATCCGGCACAATCACGCCCGCTTCCGCCTGCACAGGCTCCATAAACACGGCGGCTGTCCGGTTCGTTATAAGAGAGATATCTTCAGGATGACCGTAGCGAATCTGTCTGGTATCCGGCAGCAAGGGTCTGAATTTAGATTTGAAATATTCATCGCCCAGCAAACTCAGCGCGCCCTGCGTGCTGCCATGGTAAGAATTATAACAGGAAATAATCTCTGTCCTTCCCGTGTAGCGCTTGGCGAGTTTCATGGCGCCTTCAGTGGCTTCCGCGCCTGAGTTGGTGAAATATACCGAATTGAGTTTTTCGGGCAACAAGTCCGTCAGTATCGTAGCCAGCTGCACCTGCGGCGACTGTATATATTCGCCATATACCATCGTGTGGGCATATTTCGCGGTTTGTTCCTGAATGGCTTTCACAATTGCCGGATGGCAATGTCCCAAAGCGCTGACACCGATACCCGAAATCAGATCGATGTATTTTTTGCCGGAACTATCGTAAAGAAATACGCCGGAAGCATGGTCTACTTCTATGGCCAGCGGAGCATCCGATGTTTGCGCCACATGTTGCAGAAAGAGTTGTCGCTGTGTTGGCATAGCGCAAAGATATTAATAAATGATTACTTATTTTTTAGCCCCGATAAATTAGCTTATGTACAGACTATTGCACCGGATTTGGTCTAACTTTACTGAAATAAATGTATGCATATGGCTGCACAAAAAGATATATCTGTCCTGATTACCGGCACCGGATTTTCCGGCATCTGCGTTGGCATTCAATTAAAAAAAGCGGGCTTCCATCATTTCAAAATTGTGGAAAAAGCGAGTGATGTAGGTGGCACCTGGCGCGACAACACCTATCCGGGTGCGGCCTGTGATGTAAAATCCAACTTGTACTCTTATTCATTTGAACCCAATCCAAACTGGACGAAAGAATATTCCGCACAGGCGGAAATTTTAGAATACACCAAACATTGCGTCGACAAATACGGACTCAGAGAACACATCCTGTTCAATTGGGAGGTAAGCAGTTCCCAATACGATGAAGAAGAAGCTACCTGGGAACTCACCAACAAAAAGGGAGAAAAACTGAAAGCGGATATGGTGGTATTTGGCAATGGCCCGCTCCACCTGCCGAGTATTCCTAATATTGCCGGCATACAGGATTTCAAGGGCGAGGTATTCCACTCCGCACAATGGAATCACTCGTATGACTTGCGCAACAAAAATGTATGCGTCATCGGCACCGGTGCCAGCGCCATTCAGTTTGTTCCGGAAATTCAGCCAAAGGTGAAGCAACTATACCTGATGCAGCGCACTGCGCCATGGATATTGCCGAAACCGGATAAACCTTTTTCCACTACAGAACACACTTTGTTTGAGAAATTGCCACTGACACAACGGCTGAGCCGCGATTTCATTTATTACCTGAATGAAGCGCAGGTGGTGGGCATGATTTACAATGAGAATATCCTGAAAATGGGTGAAGTTTTGGGCAAACTGCACATCAACAAGTATATCAAAGATCCGGCGCTCCGCAAAAAACTGACGCCCACCTACCGGTTGGGTTGCAAGCGCGTATTGTTGTCCAATAATTACTATCCGGCACTGGCACAGCCTAATCTGGAAGTGGTGACAGATGGCATAGACCATTTCACCAAAGACAGTGTAGTGACAAAAGATGGTAGAGAAAGAAAAATTGATGCCGTGATCCTGGGAACAGGATTCCACGTAGCAGACAGTTTTCAGTATTACGATGTCCGTGGCCGCGGTGGCATCACCTTTACGGAAGCCTTTAAAAACGGGCCGGAAGCCTATTACGGCACCACCGTGCATGGCTTCCCAAACATGTTCATGATGCTCGGACCCAATACCGGACTTGGTCACAACTCCATGATTTATATGATTGAGTCGCAGACGAATTACATCATAGATGCCCTGAAGAAAATGCAGGCGCAGGGCATCCGTTCCATCGAGGTGAAAAAATCCGT
>ERZ1645187.214-NODE-214-length-56363-cov-11.305463_pt1 | contig 56363 bp, 48 predicted proteins | sample MGYA00575352_ERZ1645187 | MGnify/ENA primary metagenome ERZ1645187 (study PRJEB40837, sample SAMN11349314) | freshwater sediment metagenome | isolation source: river sediment | host: Sediment | place: India: Wazaribad , New Delhi | collected 2017-02-21 ... | reverse complement strand
CCGGCATGCAGGCCAAGGCGATGGCCCCCAAGCCCGCCGCCGCGCCCGCCCCGGACGCCGGCGCCGGCGCGCCCGTCGCGCAGCTCGGCAACTGGCCCGTCCAGATCAAGCTGGTCAATCCCCGCGCACCCTACCTCCAGAACGCCGCGCTGCTCGTCGCCGCCGACTGCACCGCTTTCGCCTTCGCCGACATCCACCGTAAATTCATGCGCAACAAAGTCACCCTCATCGGCTGCCCCAAGCTCGACGAAGGCGACTACGCCGAAAAACTGACCGCCATCCTGCAGGCCAACGAGATCAAGAGCGTGACCGTCCTGCGCATGGAAGTGCCCTGCTGCGGCGGGATCGCTTCCGCCGTCCAGCGCGCCCTCCAGGCCTCCGGCAAAACCATCCCCTGGCAGGTCGTGACGATTTCGACGGAAGGCCAAATCCTTGAAGAGTAGAGAGTATTCAGAATTCAGGAGTCAGAATTCAGAATGAAATCCACATCCCATTGTAGCCGCGCCCGCTGGGCGCGGGGCTGCTCATTCAAGAACCGGCCCCACCGGGGCCGGCTACAACGCCTTCTGAATCCTGAATACTGACTCCTGAATACCCACTAATTTAAAAAAATAACCACCTCATATAAGGAGCCCCCCATGACCATGTTCTGTTTCCAATGCGAACAAACCGCCGGCGGCACCGGCTGCACCAAGACGGGCGTCTGCGGCAAGTCCCCCGAGGCCGCCAACCTGCAGGACGACATCACCGCGGCGCTGATCACCCTCGCCCGCGCCGTGGACGGCAAACCGGCCGACGCGAAGACCGAGGCGCTCTTCATGGACGCGCTGTTCATGACCGTCACCAACGTCAATTTCGATCCCAAAGACCTGACCGCGATGCGCGACCGCATCCTGCGCGCGGCCGTCGCCGCCGGCGGCGCGAATTCCTACCGCCCCGAAGATCTCTTCCACGGCGACAAGGACGTCGTCTCCCTGCGCTCTACCCTCCTCTTCGGCCTGCGCGGCATGGCGGCCTATGCGGCCCACGCCCGCGTCCTCGGCAAGACCGATCCCAAGGTCTCCGCCTGGTTCCAGAAGGGCCTGAAAGCCCTCGGCGACGAGCACGACGTCGCCGGCTGGCTCGGGCTCATCATGGAATTCGGCCAGATCAACCTCGCCTGCATGGCGCTGCTCGACGCGGCCAACACCGACGCCTACGGCCATCCCGAGCCCACCAAGGTGTCCACCGCGCGGGAAAAGGGCCCGTTCATCATCGTCACCGGCCACGACCTGCACGACCTGAAGATGCTGCTCGAACAGTCCGAGGGCAAAGGCGTGAACGTCTACACCCACGGCGAAATGCTCCCCGCCCTCGCCTATCCCGGCCTGAAGAAATACAAGCACCTCAAGGGCCACTACGGCACCGCGTGGCAGAACCAGCAGAAGGAATTCGCCGATCTGCCCGGCGTCGTGCTGTTCACCACCAACTGCATCATGCCGCCGCGCCCCAGCTACATCCAGCACCTCGCCACCACGGCCGAAGTCGGCTGGCCCGGCGTCCAGCATATCGCCGCGGACGACCAGGGCCGCAAGGACTTCTCCGGCATCATCGCCCAGGCCGTCGCCCTCGGCGGCTGGCAAGAGACCGCGCCCGGCGCCTACGAACTGATGACCGGCTTCGCCCACAACGCCGTCATGTCCGTCGCCGACAAGCTGATCGACGCCGTCAAGGCCGGCGCCGTGAAGCACATCTACCTCGTCGGCGGCTGCGACGGCGCCAAGCTCGGCCGCGACTACTACGTCGAGTTCGTCGAAAAGACCCCCAAGGACACCCTCGTCCTGACGCTCGCCTGCGGCAAGTTCCGCTTCAACCACCTGCAGGACCAGCTGGGCGACATCGGCGGGATCCCGCGCCTGCTCGACATGGGCCAGTGCAACGACGCCTACTCCGCCATCCAGGTCGCCGTCGCCCTCGCCAAGGTCTTCAACTGCGGCGTGAACGACCTGCCCCTCTCGCTGGTGCTCTCCTGGTACGAGCAGAAAGCCGTCTGCATCCTGCTGACGCTCCTCTCCCTCGGCATCAAGAACATCCGCATCGGGCCCTCCCTCCCCGCGTTCGTCTCCCCGACGGTCCTCAACGTCCTGGTCGAGAAATTCGGCCTGACCCCCATCACCACCCCCGACGCCGACCTCAAGGCCCTCGCCGGCTGATCGGGATCACACCCCCCACCGAAACGGCCGCGCCCCACGGCGCGGCCTCTTTCATGCTTGCCCACCGATTTGTCCGCCGAAGCTTAGGCGAAGGAGGGAGCCTTGGCGAAGGCGGGCCCCGTTGCGGTTTAATCGCGGCTTGAAGGGGCTGAATTATAAATTATAGGACTGACCCCTTTTCGCCGATCTCCCCGGCGTCGTGCTGTTCACCACCAACTGCATCATGCCCCCGCGCCCCAGCTACGTCCAGCACCTCGCCACCACGGCCGAGGTCGGCTGGCCCGGCGTCCAGCACATCGCCGCGGACGACAAAGGCCGCAAGGACTTCTCCGGCATCATCGCCCAGGCCATCGCCCTCGGCGGCTGGAAGGAAACCAAGCCCGGCGCCTACGAACTGATGACCGGCTTCGCCCACAACGCCGTCCTCTCCGTCGCCGACAAGGTCGTCGCCGCCGTCAAGAGCGGCGCCCTCAAGCACATCTACCTCGTCGGCGGCTGCGACGGCGCCAAGCTCGGCCGCGACTACTACGTCGAGTTCGTCGAAAAGACCCCCAAGGACACCCTCGTCCTGACGCTCGCCTGCGGCAAGTTCCGCTTCAACCACCTGCAGGACCAGCTGGGCGACATCGGCGGGATCCCGCGCCTGCTCGACATGGGCCAGTGCAACGACGCCTACTCCGCCATCCAGGTCGCCGTCGCCCTCGCCAAGGTCTTCAACTGCGGCGTGAACGACCTGCCCCTCTCGCTGGTGCTCTCCTGGTACGAGCAGAAAGCCGTCTGCATCCTGCTGACGCTCCTCTCCCTCGGCATCAAGAACATCCGCATCGGGCCCTCCCTCCCCGCGTTCGTCTCGCCCACCGTGCTGAACGTCCTGGTCGAGAAATTCGGCCTGACCCCCATCACCACCCCCGACGAAGACCTCAAGGCCCTCGCCGGCTAAGCAGTATCCACCCCCCCAACAAAACGGCCGCGCCCTCAAAAGGCGCGGCCGTATTCTTTTTCCCCGGCGCGTTTAGTTGCGGCTCATCATCCCATTTTTCAGTTAACTTGATTGCGGGGCCCCTTTTCTGACCCCATTTATTCATTAGATTCCGACATCACATCTCCAAAGGGCTTCCAGAATGGCAGTGCGGAGTTGCCTGGTTCAGCTAGAACTACTCCTACGCTCTGGAACGCACGCGTAACAGCCACATAAAAGCTAGCGGCGGGGATCGGGCCGAGTCGTGTGCCGCGCTGTATAAATTTCTCTATGCCCTGAGTGGGGACAATAAGGACCCGCTTGCATTGAGTTCCTTTAGCGAGGCGGAAGTTTACATATTTAAGATTAAATATCTTTCCGGAGTTCGCACTGCTGCGGAGGCATAGCGGCCGGAACTCATCAACATATCGATCCACATCTTGAGGACGAACCAAGAACACTCCGTCATGGCAGGTGACCGTGCCATTCCGCGATTGGGTTGTTGGAAACCCCCAGCTCGCCTCAAATATCGTGTCTGCGAATGCCGCAATCTCAGGACGGCAACGCCATGTTTCGGAACTCTCTGATATTTCTAGAATGCCTTTCGCCTCTCGTTCCCGAAACCAGTGAATTGAATCGGCGTAAGCGTATCTCTTGTTCTTTGAGCTGCGAGGGTTCGTCGCCAGCACGGCTTGGCGAATATCACCCACCATATGAACATCCACCGTTGAATGTAACAGTGCGTCAATGATCTCCCAATCGTGAGAACTCAAGTCCTGCACTTCATCTATGAGCACTTCCTTGTAAATACATTGGAGCCTCCGAATGAGTGCACCGCCGCTCGCCTCAATTAGTTCGTTCGCAAGGCGCCCAAGCTCGCATGCATAAGCAGCTCCACTTGAGTCAAGAAACCGGTGAAGTCCTTTGGCCATCCGGTGCGGGCGCCCGTCGAAGTTGAATCCGAGAACGCGCCTTCCAGGAAATAGGAACGGGAGAAAAGGCCGCGCGAAGTTACGAAGCAGAAATGTGTACCAGCCCATCACCTCGATCTCGGGATGATCTCCTGCGCGAGATGCAAGCCGACCCCTAAGTTCCGCTTGATTAGCTTGAGTATACGTCAGCACCAGCACGCGTCGATCAGTAGGCATAGCCGCACAGTAATCCACGATACCCCGTGTCTTTCCTGATCCGGCAACGGCGAGTGTGAGATGGTTAACCATGGATGAACTCAGCAGCTGACCTCATATACTCCGGAGGTACGAGCGCGACTGACGACTCGGCAATGCGAAGGGCAGACTCTGTCTTCTCACGAGTCATCCACGTCAAAAGGTCAGCCTGCGATGTTATCTGTAGGGCCTTTCGCAGTTGAGCTTCACCATTGAAGTGGATCAGCTGAGGTTCGAGGGTCCTGCCGTGCGCCACTTCACCAATAAATAGATCCCGGCGACCGCTTGACAACCAGGCGCTGACTGAGTCGCGCAGTTGAGATGGTTCGATACCGTCGTTATCTCTAAGCGCGGCGACTGGTCTATCCAAAGCCGCACACAGCTCCATGCACCGCCCCAATGAGAGTCCTCGCATGCTTAGTACATCAATGCCGCATGCCATAGGCAGCTTCCCGTAGATGTCCTTGAATACTCGCTCGAATATTATCTCGTCAGAGGGACCTTCCACCAACACCACCTTTCGGGCAAGCGCCATGCGAAGCGTGTCGTATCCCGGTAGCTTGCGAAAGTATGAGACTGTCTCAGCATCAAGATCCGGTATTCTCGAGGCCCCCCCTGCTCCGACCAGCAATAGTGAATCAAGTCCGAGCCGGTTAAGTACGAATGAGCTGTGCGTAGTGACAAATAGCTGTTGCTGCACGCCAGCTAGAGAGGTCATTCGAGACAGGAGGGATGTTAGGCTGGTGTGAGATAGGTTATTCTCGGGTTCTTCGACCATAACGAAATTGGCACGGTCGGACTGTCGACTCATGGCAAGAGCTATCTTGACGGCGGCCTGTTGCCCCTGGCCTGACATTGCGAAGGGCACATCATCAATGTGCGGAGTGATAGCCCCTTCCCAAGAAGTCCGTTGGCTCTGGTCCATGGCGAGGGAGATGGGGCGGTCATGGAGAGATGCATGCTGGGCTGCAATGCGCATGTTCACCGGACCAAGGGCTCCTTCAGATATCGAAGCCTTTACTTCTCTGTATGCCAGGGAAATAGCAGCCCGTTCGGCAGGTTCTAGATGATCTCCGAGAATCTCTCGAAGGTGGTAATCGACACCGCTCGTTGAGCGCACAGTTCGTGAATCTATGACCGCAGTTACGAGCTGCCGTGGGCGGTTTGTGATCTTCCGATCGCCAAAATCACGCCAGTCGTCAACATAGTACTCAACCGGCAGAATCGCTGACGGGTTTTGCGCCCATTTCTCTAGTACATCCATGTAGTCCGAATTCGGCACGATGTTCATGCTTATCCCAGGACACGCCATTGTTGGGACTTCGCTATTTACGGCGCCGCATAGCTGTTGGAGGTCGTCGCGATTCTCAAAAAACAACTCTATATGAATTTCAGGAAAGGCAACCGCTTCACCCGCCCGTCTCTTAGCGACAAACTCCTTTACCAGACTGGTATTGAACCAATATGGGTTGAGTTCTTCGGATGCTTTACGTCCATTTACGCGCCCTGTTAGCGCTAATGCCATCGCTTCAAGCAAGGTAGACTTACCGCTTTCATTGGCACCTACAATGAGATTCAGCTTTGGATTCGGCGAGAACTCAAACTCACGGAATATCCTGTATCCGTGTATTTTAACTTTTGTTATCACGGCAAGCCCCTCTGATTTACTTAGCAAGTCCCCCCGAGCGCCACCGTCAGCGCTCTGGGGCTGCTCCATTTGTTGCGCGTAACCAGCGCATTGTTAGTCTGCCTTGTCTGCTTTGTGTTTTGATTTACGCCGGAAATGAACATCCCATGAGAATATCTTGTTGTTCTTAAGCTCCATCGCGGATAGTTTTCCCGCAAGGGCAATTGAATCAAGCTCTTCAACTATTTTGAGGCAGAATGTTGCATGGTAAAGTGAGTCGCGGTTGTTGGGCCTTGATGTGCCCAGAATGAATCCATCTGCGATGTATCCGTTAAAGCTATATGTTGACGTGGATAGCCCCTCGTCAATGTCGGAACAAAGAGTATAGATGCCGGATAATATATCGGCACGTTGTGTGATTTCCAGAATGTAGATCTGTTTCTGGTTGCCATCGATCTGGCATACATACTCCCACTCCCCATCAACTCGAGCCCCCCGGTAGATCTTGTCTTGAATTTTTGGAAGAGCATAACATCGCCACCATGAGTTTATAATTATAAATAGGAATGTACCAATGACGCTCCCAATTGCGCCCAGCATTAGCGTGTTCATGGTGGTAATCATAAATTCACCTATAATGTTAATGCATTGCATGTCAAATTATCAGATTGCAGCCCAATGTCAGCGTTTACCCTCGCGCCGCTTGAGACGCGTAGGGGCGCAACGCCTTGATCGGCATTCTATGAAAGAATCATAAACGAGCTTGTTGTCATGCGGAGATCGCCATCTTCGTCTAAAAGATATGGCCTTTTGACTGCATATGCCGCACCCTCAATATCGCGGTAAAAGACAATAACATATGACAACTTTTCATGCTTCAATAAATCCTCATTGATTTTCACAATGCCGGGAAATGATTTTCTCATGCTTTCAACTGCCTCTTGTTGATTGAGTGGATCGCCCGCAATCATGATCACTGCAGAGCTGTTTTCATTAACCACTTCTTTGCTGCCAACACCTTCGATGAAATGCTTGTTTTGTGAGCTGTATAGAATAGCTTCAACTTGGCGGGCAAGTTTTGAGGTGGGGTTCTGAATGGCACATGCATAAAATTCAGGTTTTGACATGAGTTCAGAGCGAATATGTTTCTGGGCGGCTTTAATGTCTTGTTCGGTTCCGGAAGGTAAAAACTTTTCTGGATGATGTTCTAAATCATATTCCATCTTTTTTTTAGGGATTGCTCCGACAAGTAAAAATGGGGCTACTGTTAAAAAATGTTGTTTGCGCATGGTGTCAAGTTGCTGCTCGCTTTGAAGGCGATATTTTCTGGTTTCAATGGTGTACCAAAATGCCGCCACCGCTAAAGCGGTTTGAATGAGAAGTGGAATTAATATTTCGGGCTGCACAAGTTCTTTCATCTCAGAATCCTTTCTTTGGCTCTGTTGTTCTATGATTGTTGAAATTGTATCTGATTTCACTTTAGAAGCGGTATCGGCTAGCGTGGCTTCCTGCGCATAAGCAGCGGCGCTAAATAGTACAGAAAGAACTACGAGGACGGTGTTTTTCATGTATTCCTTTGCCGAACAGCATCAATTCACCCAATTCAAGTTGGCTTTATGAAGGGGAACTCCCATTCTTAAGTTGCCCCGGCAGGCTGCTCCCCTTCATTTTCCCTCACGCATTGCATAAAATTCGCGCTTTGCGGGTCTAATGCTACGCTCCGGACAAAAAATCGTCAACGGAAACGAGCCGCAACGGGCCGCGCAGGCGAAAAAGGGTCCGAAAAGGCCGTTTCACGCGTTCCGCGTGACAAGTTTGGGCCGTTTGGGGCCGTTTTTCGATGAAAAAACGCGATTTTCGACCCAAAACCACCACGGATTACACGGAGGACACGGATGGGAACTTTTTTTTTGGGGGGGAATCCGTGAGATCCGTGTCATCCGTGGTTGGTTCTCTATTTTCGGCCTGAAAACCGGAAAATCGGGCATTTTCAACCACGGATGGACACGGATAGACACGGATGGAGGCTGTTTTCCCCCGACGAGGGCGTCGGGGGCTCCAAAAAGATCGGAATGGAGTCGGCGGGACCTCGTGCCGGTCAGTTTGTTGCCCCCGGGTCCCGCCACAGGCGGGCAGGCAACCGCCCCAGGCTACAACCGATCCAAAATCCGTGTCCATCGGTGTCCATCCGTGGTTGGTTTCTCTCTCCTTTTCGTGCCATTCGCGTGATTCGTAGTTGAAAAGGCTGTTTTGCCTTTCTTCGGCTTTCCATTCCCCCGCACCCATGGCAGAATGCGGCCCCGACATGAAAATCCAACGCGCATTGCTCAGCGTATCCGACAAGACGGGCCTGCTCGACTTCGCCCGCGGCCTGGCCGCGCTCGGCGTCGAAATCCTGTCCACCGGCGGCACCGCCGCCGCCCTCCGCGACGCCGGCCTGGCCGTCGTCGACGTCTCCGCCTTCACCGGCCACCCCGAAATCCTCGACGGCCGGGTCAAGACCCTGCATCCCAAGGTCCACGGGGGCATCCTCCAGCGGCGCGACAACCCCGCCGACGTGGAGACCTGCCGCAAGCTGGGCCTGCCGCCCATCGATCTCGTCTGCGTCAATCTCTACCCCTTCGAGAAATCGCCTTCCATCGAGAACATCGACATCGGCGGGCCCTCGATGCTCCGCTCGGCGGCGAAAAACCACGCGGACGTGGTCGTGCTGACCGATCCGGCCGACTACGCCCCCGTCCTGGCCGCGCTGCAGTCCGACGGCGATCTGCCCTTAAACCGCCGCCAGGCCCTCGCGCAGAAGGTCTTCGCCCGCACGTCGGCCTACGACGCCGCGATTTCCGCCTGGTTCGCCGGCGGCACCGCCGCGGACGTCCCGCTGCGCTACGGCGAGAATCCGCACCAGACCGCCACGTTCCGCGCCGACGCGCCGCCGCCGGCGGAGGCGAACCTCGCCGCCGCGCGCATCCTGCACGGCAAGGAGATGTCCTACAACAACTACGTCGACGGCGACGCGGCCCTCGAAGCCGCGCGCGAGCTGCACGAGTTCCCCGCCGCGGTCATCATCAAGCATACCAATCCCTGCGGCGCGGCCACGGGGGCCACGCTGGCCGAAGCCCTCGCGGCGGCCTGGGAGGGCGACGTCGTGTCGTCGTTCGGTTCCGTCATCGCGCTGACGCGCCCGGTGGATCTCGCGACGGCGCAGGTGCTCAAGGGCCGGTTCGTCGAGGCGCTCATCGCGCCGGCGTTCGAACCCGACGCGCTGGAATTTTTAAGGGCCAAGTCCAAGGACATCCGGCTGCTCTCGCTCGACCGTCCGCTGGCCGCGCCGCTCCCGCGCAAGCTGACGCGGCAGATCAACGGCGGCACGCTGACGCAAGACGCCGACCTCGGCGCGCCCGAGGCGTGGCAGCCCGTCACGCAGGCCGCGATTCCCGACGCCCTGCGGCCCCTCGCCGATTTCGGCATCCGGGTCTGCAAGCATCTCAAATCCAACGCGATCTTGCTGGCGTTGGAATGCGCGCCGGGGCAGTACGCCGTGCTCGGCATGGGCGCGGGCCAGCCCAACCGCGTGGATTCCATGCGCAAGCTGGCCATCGAAAAGGCGCGCGAGAACGTCGCCCGCCGCGGCCTCGACCTGAAAGAGGTCCTCGCCAAGACGGTGCTGATTTCCGACGCCTTCTTCCCGTTCCCCGACAACATCGAAGCGGCGGCGGCGTTCGGGATCCGGTATATCGTCGAGCCCGGCGGGTCCAAGAAGGATCCCGAGTGCATCGCCGCGGCCGACGCGGCCGGCATCGCCATGGTCTTCACCGGCTGCCGGCACTTTTTGCACTGAAAATTCAGCCTAAAGGCTGGACTACATACTCGATCCCGATCCCTCCTAGTATGTAGTACACGCTTTAGCGTGGGCTTTCCGATCCCAGCCTGAAGGCTGGACTACATACCAAGATTCGATCCTCTTCGTGCTTCAGCGTGGGGTTTATTTCTCGGGATCATCCCACCCTTTCCCGTAATCCAATACGGGAAAGGATTTCCAAATCCGGGCGGCTTCTTGCTTCCCCACGGTTTCCAGCCATTCCGCTGCGCTGGAAAAGGGCCAATCTCGCCAGCGGGCGGCATACCCATGGTGAACCGGATTGTGGTGGACGTAATTCAGCGTCGCCCAGAAATGGGCTTCGGAGCGCACGCGCCGGTCGCCGCAGCAAAACCAGCATTTGCGGCCGACCACTTGATCATCCTTGTTCCACTGCCGCGACAACCGGCCATGCATCCGCCCCACCTGCCGGATCGTCGCTTTCAAATCGGCCGTTTTGGCGAGGGCATGCCAATGATTCGGCAATACGCACCAAGCGCGAACGGCGGCGCCGCATGCTTCCATCGTTTCCAGCAAGGCATTTTCGAACTCCGCCATGCGGGACGGGGTCTGGCCGACGAGCGGCGCATGGTTGTAGCAGGCGGCGCTGAGGTGGAAAAAGGCGGGAAAATCCGCTTCGAAATGCGGAGGGCTGTGCCAAGGGTGCCGGCATTGGCGGCGAATCCGCAGCGCCTCCTCGCGCTGCCGCGCATTCATTCGCCGCCATTCGTACATGCGCTCATCCCACCCAGAAAACCCAGCCTGAAGGCTGGACTACGTACCCGAACCCGATCCTTCTTCGCATGTAGTCCACGCTTTAGCGCGCCTCTTCGTTCGTAGTTCACGCTTCAGCGTGGGGTTTCCGATCCCAGCCTGAAGGCTGGACTACATACTCGAACTCCTAGCCCAGCTCCCTCTTCGCATGTAGTCCACGCTTCAGCGTGCCTCTTTGTCGCGCTATTGCTCCGTCGCCACGGTGAGGTTGATGGTCGTGGTGCCGTCTTCGGTCTGCACGATCACGGTCGCCATGCGGTTTTCCTTCACGAACGACAGCATGGCCACTTCCGGCGTGTCCATCGAGGACTGTTCGATCCAGCCCTGGGCCTGCATTTCCGCCGAGTAGCGGGCGGCGACGTCTTTCGCCGCGGCGGAGGTGGTCAGGGACAGGTTGACCCCGCCGGGATAGCTCATCGAGGACACGACGCTCGCGCCGGACACCACGTAGACGTCCGCGGGGAAGTCCTTGGGCATGTCGCCCGCGCCGCCCGCGCGGAAGGTCGTCGTGCCGTCCGGCCCCTCGATGGTCATCGAATCGCCGTCCACGTTGACCTTGGCTTGCTTGCCGTCGGCGTCCGTCGTCGTGAAGGACATCGTTTCGCCGGAAATGTCCACCTTGGCCTGCATGCCGTCCTTGGCCAGGCTCTTTTCGATGATTTTTTCCGCCAGTTTCTCTTCGGCCTTCTTGCCGCAGCCCGCCGCGGCCACGCCGGCCGCCAGCAACAGGACGATCGCGATTCGGTTCATGTTCGACTCCTTTTCGATGGATTTCATTTCGGGGCAGTCTACCACGTCCGCCGGCCGCGGGCTACCCCGCCGGCCCCGCGCGCTTGAACCGCCCCCGGTTTTATGCGAAAAATGACCGGTTGACGTCCCCCAGCGCCCGTGATAGCTTGTTGAACATCCGTTCAGAAACAGGAGTATAGCCATGGCCCCCAAAACGCCCGCCGCCGCCAAAAAAGACCCCAACGCCAACCTGCCCCCCGCCCTGTCCGCCGTGCTCGCGCAGATCCAGAAGGAATTCGGCGAGGGCGCCATCATGCGCCTCGGCAACGAAGGCGCCGTCGCCAAGATCCCCGCCATCTCCACCAGCGCGCTGACCCTCGACATGGCCCTCGGCATCGGCGGCGTCCCCCGCGGCCGCATCGTCGAGCTCTTCGGCCCCGAATCCTCCGGCAAGACCACCCTCGTCCTCCACATCATCGCCGAAGCCCAGAAAAACGGCGGCATGTGCGCGTTCATCGACACCGAGCACGCCCTCGACCCCGGCTACGCCCGGAAGATCGGCGTGGACATCGACAACCTGCTCGTTTCCCAGCCCGACTCCGGCGAGGAAGCCCTCATCATCGCCGACCAGCTCATCCGCTCCAATTCCCTCGACGTGATCGTCGTGGACTCCGTCGCCGCCCTCGCCCCGCGCGCCGAGCTCGAAGGCCAGATCGGCGACTCGCACGTCGGCCTCCAGGCCCGCCTGATGAGCCAGGCCATGCGCAAGATGACCGGCATCCTCGACAAGTCCAAGACCTGCTGCATCTTCACCAACCAGATCCGCGAGAAGATCGGCGTGATGTTCGGCAACCCCGAAACCACCCCCGGCGGCCGCGCCCTCAAGTTCTACTCCTCCGTCCGCCTCGACATCCGCCGCATCGCCGGCATCAAGGGCGGCGACGGCAAGTTCGTCGGCAACCGCACCCGCGTCAAGGTCGTGAAGAACAAGGTGGCCCCGCCCTTCGCCGAGGCCGAGTTCGACATCCTCTACGCCGAGGGCATTTCCAAGGAAGGCGCCGTCATCGACGCCGCCAACGACCTCGGCCTGCTCGACAAGCGCGGCACCTGGCTCTCCTACGACGGCCAGCAGATCGGCCAAGGCCGCGACGCCGCCCGCGACAACCTCCGCCAGGATCCCGCGCTCCTCGCCAAAATCCGCGACGCCGTCGTCGCCAAGCACGCCGAGCACGGCGCCAAGCCCTCCGGCAAGGAAGTCCCCTCCAAGACCGCCATCGCCCCCGAAGCCGAAGATTGAGCGGAACGATTACTTGGCTCCTGTCGTTTTAGACAGGATGAACAGGATTCACGGGATGGGTGCGGACCCGTTCCGATCCGGGCGGACGCGGCGCGTTTGAGGTTGCAAATTGCAACCTTAAAGAAAGGAGAAAGCCGGCATGACATCGAGTAAAAGCGATCGGTTCGCCGTGGCTCGCGTTCCGGAGCAGTGCATCGTGCGCCTGCGCGGCCAATCCGTCATGCTCGACTCCGATCTCGCTGCGATTTATGGAGTTGCAGTCAAGCGCCTAAACGAGCAGATCAAGCGCAATGCCCCTCGTTTTCCGGAAGATTTTGTCTTCCAGATCACCGAAACCGAGTGGACCAACTTGAAGTCGCAAATTGCGACTTCAAGTGAACACGGAGGCCGGCGCAAACGGCCCTATGCCTTCACCGAACATGGCGCCATCATGGCGGCCACCGTGCTCAACAGTCCGCAAGCCGTACAGATGAGCGTCGCCGTGGTCCGCGCCTTCGTTAAATTGCGGCGCATGGCCCTCTCGGTGGAAGCCTTGGCCCGCAAGGTTGCCGCTCTGGAACAGAAATACGACGCCAATTTCCGCGAGGTTTTCCAGGCGATCCTTCAATTGATGGCGCCCCCGGATCCGCCGCGCCGCAAAATCGGCTTCGACGCCGGCTAGTTTTTTCGCGGCCATTTTTGGCTCCTGTTGTTTTAGACAGGATGTACAGGATTCACAGGATGGGTGCGGACCCGTTCCGAACCGGGCGGGTTCGCCGAGTCCGCCCTACCTTTTTCGCGTAATTCGCGTTTTCCGTAGTTACACGGCTTCCGGCCGTTCCATCCTGTCCATCCTGAAAAATCCTGTAAATCCTGTCTAAACTCCGCTTTTGTGATAGGGTTTCCAACCAAATGGCGAATTCCTATTCCATCGGCCGCATTTTCGGCATCCCGATCCGGGTGCACGTCACCCTGCTGATCTTCTTGCCGCTTTTCGCGTTTTCGTTCATGCCCGTGGATGGCCCCCTGGGGCTGTTCTACGGCGCCGTGGGCGCCGTCGGCCTCTTCGGCAGCGTCGTGCTGCACGAAATCGGCCACTCCCTCGTCGCCCGCGCCAAGGGTTCGCGCATCCTCGAAATCCTGCTGCTGCCCATCGGCGGCATGGCGCGGCTGGACGCCTTGCCCCGGCGGCCCGCCGACGAAATCCAAACCGCGCTCGCCGGCCCCGCCGTCAGCCTCGCCCTGGGCCTCGCGGGCCTGTTCGGCGCGCCATACGTGTTTTCGTTCAATCCGCTGCTGGCCGTGATGGTCCACGAACTCGGCCGCATCAATATCATGCTGGTGCTTTTCAACCTGATCCCGTCGTTCCCGATGGACGGCGGGCGCGTGTTCCGCGCCGCGCTCGTGCCGCGCCTGGGGCGGCTGCCGGCCACGCAGTTGGCGGCGAAGGTCGGCCGCGGCTTCGCGTGGCTCTTCGGCCTTTGGGCGATCTGGCCGATTTTCCATGGCGGCACGATCCGCTTCACGTTGCTGCTCATCGCCTACTTCATCCACCAGGCCGCGGGCGCCGAAGCGCGCCTGGCCGAAGTCGAAGCCAGGTTCGTCCACCGCCGCGCCCAGGAAGGCGGCCTGTGGCAAATCCCCGAAGCCGACGTGACCGTCGGCCCCTCGCCCTACGCCCAGCCCCGTGCCGCCCCCAAAGGCCTCTTCGACGACCTCCTCCACAAGTGGAAGTGAAGACCGCGATCGCCGCTCTCCATTCTTTGTTGAAAACCCGCCCCGTCCCGCCTTATCCTGTCGGCATCATGCCCGACCGCGAACCTCTCATCCCCGCGCATGGCGGCTACCGCAAATTGAAAAGTTTCCAGGTGGCCCAGTTGGCCTACGATCTCACCGTGCGTTTCTGCGACCGCTACGTCTCGCCCCGCAGCCGCACCCGCGACCAGATGGTGCAAGCCGCCCGTTCCGGCGTCCAGAACATCGCCGAAGGCAGCCAAGCCAGCGGCACGTCCAAGAAAACCGAGCTCAAATTGACCAATGTCGCCCGCGCCAGCCTCGAAGAACTCCGCCTCGACTACGAGGATTTTCTGCGCCAGCGCGAGCTGCCGCTGTTGCCCCCGGACCATCCTGCGCTGATGCGCTTCAAGGCCAAGCGCTGCGCCACCCTGAAGGAAGTCCAAGCCTGGGTGGCCGAAGAAATCGCGCGGAAGAACACGGACGAGCAAGGACAATCCCGGACGGCCACGGATCCGTCCGCGCGTCCTTCGTCCGTGTCGGACCCTGTGCGTCCGTGTTCGTCCCTCTCCTCTTCCGCCCTGGCGGCCAACGCGGCGCTTTCCCTGCTGAACCTGGCCTGCCACTTGCTCGACCGGCAACTCGCCGCCCAAGCCAAGGAATTCACCGAACGCGGCGGCTTCACCGAACGCCTCCACCGCGTCCGCTCCGCCGCCCGCCCGTTTCCCGCATCGCCCCGCCCAAGGAACCCCTCATGAAAAAATTTCTATGGCTGCTGCTGCTCCCGACCTTGGCTTTCGCCAAATGGCCCGCTTCGAGCAATATGCAGAAAGATCCCGTATACATCGATGTGCAGCCGGATCAAATCGTCATTTTGCCCGAACACCGTGCCATCTCAGCCACCGCCCTTTCCATTCCCGGCAACGAGTTCGAGCGTTTTCTCGACGATCTCGAACGCGTTCACACCGTTCGCTACTCGATCCTCGTCCTGCGCCCCGGTTGCGTCGATCTGCAACGCCGCGTACGCCAACTGCTTCAGAACCGGAATCTGGATATGGGCCTCGAACCCGTGGAAACCGGACGGTACATCCCGGAAGTCGCCCTAAACCCCGACAATTATCTTTCCACCACCTCGCATCTGTCGGCGGCACAGGCCGCAAGCGTCGTTGAATTCTTCTATTCCAAACGCTGTCCTTTTGAAATCGAAGTGCGCTCGAACTCCTTGACCATCCTTACAAACCGAGTGGCGCTCGCATCCGAGCTTCGCCTGTTCGAAGTCGAAGCGAGCCCCAATGCTCCCGCCATCCTTACAAACCAAATGGTGGTCACGCGCGAAGAGCTTGATGTCGCCGGAAATCCTTTTGAGCGATATCTGGATCAGTATCGCGCCCCAAAAAGCCAAGGTCCCTTCTCGTACCGCAAAGAACCCGGCAGCGATGAATTTTTTGCCGAAGTGATGAAGTATTCGTATGAGCATGGAGCGCGAAAGGGAGTTTGGGATGACGTGATGTCGGCCACCCCCATCGAAGTTCCCGCCAACGGCCGCGCGCCCGTGTACCTGGAATGCCGCGGCGACCAGCTGTTCGCCATCGCAGACGACGCTCCGGCCAAGGAGTTCGAAATCTCCGGACTGAAAGACCTCGATCCCGCCGCGCAATACGTCTGTTTCCTCGTCCGCCCCGATGGGTTCGACATCTTCCGCCAAGCGCGCAAAGCCGCCTGGGAACATGGTCTCGACGTTTCCTGCGAACTGCAGGACGAATCCGGCCCCTTTGCCATCGGGCCCAAAGGCAAACCTCTCTTGTCCTCAACGCCAGAATCCACTGCTCCCATTTTTTCCCAGAAAACGCAGGATCTATTGGCCCGAGCAGATGCTTGGATGTCGAAAGCGGAGACATGCTCCGCACGTCCATTCATTTCTTCGAACCAATCCCCCGTCTACATCGAAGTCCAACCCGAGCAAATCGTCATCTATCCGGAAAAGACGGAAATCGCGGCCGCCGGCAGCGACGCGCCGGACGGCGAATTCGAACGGTTTCTCGCGCAATTCGAAGCCCAGCGCGACACCCGGACCATCGTCCTGCTCCTGCGTCCCGGCACCGCCGTGTTCCAGCGCCGACTCCGCCAGCAAATCCGCGCCCACGGCATCTACGTCGGTTTCGGCCCCATCGATGAGCTGCAGGCGCTTTCTCCAGAGGGAAGTCCGGTCGCTCGCTCTACCGCCGTTTCCCACCCGGAAACCCCGGCGGGACTCGAACGGATCCAAGTTGGATCCATGGAGGTCTTGCTCTCCACGCCCCGCGAAATGCCCCTTCAGAAAGAACCGGTCTATTGGGAGTGCCGCCAGAACCAGTTGTTTCCGATTTCGCTCGCCGAAATGCAAGCGGCCTGCGCTGCCAAAACCGAGGAGATCCGCAAGCGAACGGGAAACGACGAAAACGATTTTCTCAGGCAAGCCGCGCAAACCACCGTGGTATGGAACGGCCAATCCATCGATTTCACCTATGCCCTCATGGGCCGGTACGTCTTGTCCCCCGTTCCGGAAGCCCAAGGGATGGCCTTGGAAAACCAAGTGAATGCGCTGGATCCGGACGTGCATCGCCTTCACCTGTACGTGCGGCCAAACGGTCAGGATATCTCCAGCCAAATCCAGACCTTGGCACGGGAACGCAAAATCGAAGTCGACGTCCAGTTGCTGGACGAAAAAGAATACATCTTCGTGGGCGGCGCGAACGTCCGCAGAGACTAGCTAACCGCCCTCCGGCGAGAAAAAGCGCTTTACCCGGCGGTTTCCGCCGGGTATTTTTCTGGATTGCGCATGAAGAAACTTCTTCCGATCCTCTGGCTCGCGTTCGCCGTCGGCGCCTCCGCCGCCGACCTGGAATGGGCCGGCTGGGCGAAGAACACTGCGGACCGCGGCTTGCTCGCGCCTTCCCAGGACTGGATCGTCGTCGTGGATTCCAAGCCGCTCGGCGCGGCCACGAACGTCCAAGTGCATTTCACGGTCGCCGGCGGCCCGGAACAAACGCGCGCGCTCGAGCACCACGGCACCGCCAACTACGATACCCACGACCGCTGGAAAGCGAATCTCGGAAAATTTCCCGAAGGCGCCCGCATCGCGTGGTTCCTCGAAGTCGCCGGCGACAATCAAACCGTGCGCCTCGACGACGACGGCCGTCCCTTTGCCGCGACCGTGGACAACGCCGCCGCGCCCATCCGCTGGATCGGCAGCCTGCGCACCGAACCCGCGCCCGGCGAACTGGATCCCGGCGACGAATTGCGCGTGTTCTCGGAAATGCAGCCGCCCGGCGTCGCCGTCGCCGCCGAAGTCGGCCTTTCCACGAACGACGGCGCGACTTGGATAACCGTCCCGATGGCGCGCGGCGCTGACGACGCCAGCCGCGATTTATGGAGCGCGAATCTCGGCGCGTTTTCCGAAGGCGCCGCGCTCCGCTTCTACGTCCGCGCCCAAAACGCCGCCGGCGATTCGTTCTGGGACAGCAACGGCGGCGCCGACTACCGCCTGCGCGTCAACTCCCCCCTCCGCGACGTGTCGATCGACCAAGGCCGCTACGCTCCCGGCGAAACCGCCCGCATCCGGATCGAGCTGAACGAATTCGGCCCCGAAACCAACGTTTTTCTCTCCGTCCGCTTCAAACACCTGGAAAAAGACCTGCACCGCATCCTCCGGCGGGTCTCCGGCGGGCCGGACGGCGACCGCACCGTGGTCTTCCCCTGGAAAACGCCGATACACGATTTCCGCGGCTACGGCGTGGACGTCGATCTCCTCGTGGACGGCCAAATCCGCGATTCGCGTTCGACCGCGCTCGACGTCTCCAGCGATTGGACGCGCTATCCCCGCATGGGTTTTTTCTCGGAATATCCCGCCGGCGAGGACGCCGATGCGCTCGCCGCCGGTCTGGCCAAGTTCCACCTGAACGCGATCCAATTCTACGACTGGAAATGGACCCACGACCGCCTCGTGCCCTATGGGGCGGACGGCCAGCCGCTGAACGTCTTCACCCAGGTCGGCGGGCGCGTGCAGTCGTTCCAGACGGTCAAAGACAAGATCGCCGCCGTCCAGGCGCGCCGCATGGCCGCGCTGTCCTACACCCTGATGTACGGCGACAGCGGCAACGCCGAACCCGAACACGTCGAATGGGCCGCCTTCCAGTTGCCGAACACCACCAATTTCTCCGACATCCGCCAGCACGACGCCGGCAGCTACAAGATCTGGGTCATGGACGTCTCCAATCCGGACTGGAAAAAACACGTCTTCGGCCAGTTCGCCGACGCGCTGGACCGGGCCGGCTTCGACGGCATCCATCTCGACAACCTCGGCGGCGCGTGGTGCTACAAATACGACTCCGACGTCGGCATCCCCGAGCGCGAAGAATTCCCGAAATTCATCGCCGAAGCGCGGGCGTTTCTGCGCCGCGACCATCCGGGCGCGATCGTCACCCACAACGACGTCATGGGCAACTATCTCCCTGAAATCGCCCGGTCGGATGCCGACGTCTACTACAGCGAAGTCTGGAGCCGGCATTCGTACCGCGACCTGCGCGACAACGTGCGCGAGGTCCGCGCCGCCGCCCCCGGCAAGGCCATGGCGTTCGCGGCCTACGTCAACCGCAAGCCGTGGGACGAGATGGGCGATCCCGCGCAGCCGCCCCTGCCGACCACCGTCAACGACGCCTCGGCGCGGCTGCTGGACGCGACCTTCTTCGCCAACGGCGCGAGCCACATCGAGCTGGGCGACGAAGGCCACTTGCTGGTGAACGAGTATTTCCCGGCGCGCGCGCCGCGCATGCACGCGGGCCTGGAACGGGCCCTGCGCGATCTCTACGACTTCGCCGTGCGCTACGAGGAATTCCTTTTCGCCGATCTGCGCGACGTGTCCGGCGAAGGACGGGTTGCCAGCTCCACCCATCGCCTGAGCCCCGACGGCGAATCCGGCGCGATCTGGACCGTGTTCCGCGCGCGCGCCGACGGCGCGCTGGCGCTGAACTTGATCAACCTGAACGGCGTGGACGACCAATGGCGCAACCCCTGCGCCAATCCGACGCCGCAAACGAACGTCGCGCTGCGGATCCGCGCGGACCGGAAAATCCGGCGCGCGTTCCTCGCCACGCCCGACGACGGCCTCGGCCGCATGCGGCCCCTGCCGCTCCAAACCGGCGCGGACGAAGCCGGCGCCTTCGTCGATCTCGTTGTCCCGCGCCTGGCGTTCTGGGATCTCGTCGTCCTCGAACCCGTCCGGCCCGATTCCGAAAATTCCGAATGAACGGACGAGCGCTCATCCTGTCGCTGCTCTTGCTCCAAACCGCCAAAGCCGAGGAACCCATGCGCGAACTGCTGAACCACGCCTTCGAAAACGGGCGCCTGATCCTGACGCTGTCCGACGGGACGCTCGTCCTGACGCCGCGTTCGGAAAACGCGCTGGAAGCGCTCTTCGTTCCCGCGGACGAACCGGCCCCGGCGCCCGGCTATGCCCTCGCCGGCGATCCGCAGCCCGTGGACGCCGTGTTCGCGGAAACGCCGGACGGCCTCGTCCTGCGCACCGACGGACTGGAAATCGACGTGCGCCGGCAGCCGTTCCGGTTGGCCTATCGCTTCCGGGGCCGTCCCCTGATCGAAGAAGAACGCGGCTATTTCGAGCAAGACGGCGGACAGGGATTCCGCTTCCGGCTCGCGCCCGGCGAAAAGCTGTTCGGCGGCGGGTCGCGCGCCCTGGGCAAGATGGATCGCCGCGGCGAACGCCTGGACCTCTACAACAGCGCCTGCTACGCCTACGAAGAAACCGCGCGCCTCATGTACTACTCGATGCCCGCCGTCGTCTCTTCGAAGAAATACATGCTCGTCTTCGACAACGCCGCGCGCGGGCGCCTGGATCTGGATTCCGCCGGAGACGGCATCCTGCAGTTCGACGCCGTCGGCGGCCGCATGGCCTACCTGCTGATCGCCGGCGATTCCTGGACCGATCTGTGCGGACGCATCGCGGACACGACCGGCCGCCAGCCGCTCCTGCCCCGCTGGGCCCTGGGCTACGTCGCCTCGCGCATGGGCTATCACACCCAGGCCGAAGTCGAGGCCGTCGTCGCCGGTTTCCGCCGCGACGCCATCCCCCTCGACGCCGTCGTGCTCGACTTGTTCTGGTTCGGAGCGAGCATTTTCGGCCACATGGGCAACCTCGATTGGGACCGCGCCGCCTTTCCCGAGCCCGAGCGCATGCTGGCGGACCTCGCCGCGCAAGGCGTCCAGACCATCTTGATCACGGAGCCCCTCGTGCTCAAGGAATCGACGAACTGGACCGGCGCCGCGGAACGCGGCGTCCTCGCCACGGATACCAACGGAAATCCGCAGACCTTCGCCGCCTTCTTCGGCGAGGCGGGGCTGCTCGATCTGTTCGCGCCGGATGCCCGCGACTGGTTCTGGGCCTACTACAAAAAACACACGCAATCCGGCGTGGCGGGCTGGTGGGGCGATCTCGGCGAACCCGAGACGCATCCCGACGACATCCGCCACCTCGCCGGCCGCGGCGCGGAACTCCACAACGCGTTCGGCCACGAATGGGCGCGGCTCGTCTACGAAGGCTTCCGCAAGGATTTTCCGGACCGCCGCCCGTTCAACCTGATGCGCTCCGGATTCGTCGGCACCCAGCGCTACGGCATCCTGCCGTGGAGCGGCGACGTCAACCGCAGCTGGGGCGGCTTCCGGCCCCAGGTCGAACTGGCGCTCCAGATGGGCCTGCAGGGCGTCGCCTGGATGCATTCCGATCTCGGCGGTTTCGCCGGCGACCATCGCGATCCGGAACTCTACGTCCGCTGGCTGCAGTACGGCGTCTTCCAGCCGATCTACCGCCCGCACGCCCACGAAACCGTCCCGCCCGAGCCCATCTTCTGGGACGACGCGGTCAAGGACGTCGTCCGCCGGCAGATCGAACTGCGCTACCGGCTGCTGCCGTACAACTACACGCTCATGTACGAAAACGCGACCGCCGGCCTGCCGCTGATGCGCCCGCTGATGTTCCTGGACGACCGCCCCGAAATGGAAGACTGCCGCGACGCCTTCCTGTGGGGCGACGCGTTTCTCGTCGCGCCCGTTATGGAAAAAGGCGCCGCCGCACGCGCCGTGCCGCTGCCGGCCGGCTCCGCCTGGTTCGATTTCGCCACCGGCGAACGGCATGCCGGCGGCCAGACCCTCGCCGCGGCCCTCGTGCCGGAGCGCATCCCCGTGTTCGTGAAGGCCGGCGCGTTCGTGCCGATGACCGCGCCGGTCCCGTCCACGGCGCAGTACGATCCCGCGCATCTCGACATCCACTTCTACGCCGACGAATCCGTCCGCGCGTCCGCCGGGCAGTGCTACGACGACGACGGGCGAACCCCCGATGCGGTGGATAAGAAGCAATACGAACTCCTGCGTTTCCGTTCCGAACGCGGCGCCGACGGACCGCTCGTCTTGCGGCTCGACGGCGAGCGCCACGAGTATCCCGGCCGGCCCGACTCGCGGGAAATCCGCTTCGTCGTGCACGGCCTGGCCGCGCCGCCCGCCGCGGTGGCCGTGGACGGCCAAACGGCCGCCACCGATTGGCGCGACGGCCTGCTGACCGTCGCCGTCGACTGGACCGGCGCACCCCGCACCGTCACGGTGGATTGAGCGGCCGGTTTTTCCACAGCGTGGAAAAATATTTTCCACGGCATGGAATAATTTCAAGCCGCGATTCCCCGCGGGGGGGAAACCTACGACCGCGCGGCGGCGGCCATGAGGGCGTAGACGAGCAGCGCGGCGGTGTAGTCGGGGTGGTGCAGGCCGCGCATGGGCGCGAGCTCGACCACGTCGAAGCCGACGATTTTCCGCGCGGCGGCGACGTCGTCGATCAGCCGAAGCGCCTCGCGCCAGCCGATGCCGCCGGGCACGGGGGTGCCGGTGGCGGGGATCACGGCGGGATCGAAGGCGTCGAGATCGAAGGAAACGAACACCTTTTTCGGGAAATCCTTGGGAATCCATTTCTTCGGCAGCTTGCCGGCGGCGAGGAGGCGCGCGGGATAGGTGCGGATGGTCCGCTCGTTTTCGGCGCGGTAGTCCGCTTCTTCCCGGCTGACGGCGCGGGTGGCGAGCTGGACGAGCGGGAAGCCGAGTTCGTGCACGCGCCGCAGGACGCAGGCGTGGGAGAATTTCGTGCCCTTGTAGACGTCGCGCAGGTCGGCGTGGGCGTCGAAGTGGATGAACCCGATCTCCGCGCCGGCGGCCTTGAACGCGCGGGCGGAGCCGAGGGTGGCGGTGTGTTCGCCGCCGAGAACGGCGGGAATCGCGCCGCAGCGCAGGGCCTGCGCCACGGCCTTTTCGATGGCGGCGAGCCAGCGCTCGGTCGGGCTTTTCTTGCCGGCGGCGGGCCGGACGAACGGCTGGGTGTGGATGGCGAGGTCGGTGGGCCAGCGGCGGCCGTCGAAATCGTCGAGCTGGCGCGAGGCTTCCAGGATCGCGCGCGGCGCGCGGGCCGTGCCGCCGCCGTAGCAGACGGTGGTTTCCATCGGCGCGGGGATCACGTGCACCTGGGCCCTTTTCGCGGGCGCGTTCGCGTGGAGGACGTCGAGAAAGGAAAGTCGTTTCATGGAGCCGCTCACGTTTCGAAGTAGGTGTAGCCGCGCAGGCCGTTTTCGTAGGCGTCGAGGATTTCGCGCCGTTCGGTCGGGGAGATGCGCTTCTGGCGCACGGCTTCCTCGGCCAGTTCGCGGAAACGCGCCTGCAGGCCTTGGGGGTTGTATTCGACGTAGCTGAGCACGTCGCCGACGGAGTCGCCGTCGAGCTCCTCCTCGTAGGAGATTTCGCCGGCGTCGTCGACGTGGATGCTGGCGACGTTGGTGTCGCCGAACAGATTGTGCAGGTCGCCGAGGGTTTCCTGGTAGGCGCCGACGAGGAAGACGGCGAGGACGTAGTCCTCGTCCTTGCCGACGGCATGGACGGGCAGCGCGTGGCGGTTGTCGGGCAAGCCGACGAAATGGTCGATCTTGCCGTCGCAGTCGCAGGTGATGTCGGAGAGGACGGCGAGGCGCGCGGGTTTTTCGTTGAGCCGCTGGATGGGCATGATCGGGAAGAGCTGGTCGATGGCCCAGCTGTCGGGCAGCGACTGGAAGACGCTGAAGTTGCAGTAGTAGACGTCGGCCATGAGGTCTTCGAGACCGCGCATGTCGTCGGGCACGAAGCGCAGCTTGGGCAGATCGGCCTTGATGCGGGTGAGGATGTGCCAGAAGAGGCGGTCGGCCTCGGCGTGCTGGCGCAGGGTGATGTCGCCGTGCTTGAAAGCCTTCTGGATTTCCTCGCGGTAGAAGATGGCGTCGTTGTAGAACTCGCCGAGATTGCGGATGCGCAGGCCGGCGGCCACGTCCATCAGGTTGCGGATGGGTTCGGGGATCGGCTTCGGCAGCGGCTTGGGCGCCTCGGGCACCTCGACCGAGCGCGTGCTGAGGACGTTGACCAGCAGCACGGAATTGTAGCCGACGAGGGCGCGGCCGGATTCGCTGACGATGGTCGGATGCGGCACGCCGGCGCGGGTGCAGATGTCCATCACGCCTTCGACGACGTCGGCCGCGTATTCGCCCACGTCGTAGTTGGCGCTGCTGGCGCAGTTGCAGCGGGAGCCGTCGTAGTCGATGGCGAGGCCGCCGCCGATGTCGAGGACGCCCATTTTCGCGCCTTCCTTCACCAGGCTGGCGTAGTATTGCGCGGCCTCGCGGATGGCTTCGCGGATCTCGCGGATGTTGGGCACCTGGGAGCCGAGATGGTAGTGCAGCAGCTCGAGGCAATCCAGCATGCCGGCCTCGCGCAGGCGGTCCGCCACCGCGATCACCTGCGGCGGCGTCAGCCCGAACACGCTGCTCTCGCCGCCGGATTCCGACCACTTGCCGCCCACCGAACTGGCGAGGCGCACGCGGATGCCGATGCGCGGGCGGATGTTCATCTTCGCCGCGCGATCGAGCAGCAGGTCCAGTTCGCCGGGCATTTCCAGCACCAGGATCGTCTGCAGGCCCATCTTGAGCGACGACAGCGCCAAATCGATGAACTCGGCGTCCTTGTAGCCGTTGCAGACGATGTAGGCCTCGGGATCGTGCAGGTAGGCCAGCGCGGCGATCAGCTCGGCCTTCGAGCCGGCCTCGAGGCCGTGGTGCAGCTCGCGGCCGAATTTCACCACGTCCGCCACGGTCTGCTGCTGCTGGTTCACCTTGATGGGATAGACGCCGCGATAGGCGCCCGCGTAGCCGGAATCGGCGATCGCCTTCGCGAAGGCTTCGTGGATCGCCCGGATCCGCGCCGCCAGCAGGTCGCCGAAACGCAGCAGGATCGGCAGGCTGAACCCGCGCTGGTAGAGGCCCTGGACGATGTCGTGGAATTTCACGCTCGTCGGCCCCGAGCTGTTCTGCAGCTTCACCGCGGCGAACCCGTCTTCCGTGACGTGGAAAAACCCGTTGCCCCAGGCTTCCACGCCGTACAGCTCGCTGCTGCGGACGCTGTCCCAGCCATCCAACGCTTCCGTCAATCCGCGCGACATCTTTCCGTTCACTCCTCGGGCGAAAAAAGAGGTGCCCCGCACCCACACGCGCGCGCGCCTGCACCATCTCCACGCCGTGAAATTGCGACAATCCACCCCCCAACGCAATAGCAAATCGACGGGAACGGCACATTTCCCGCGCGCGCGGAACGGGAAATCCCTCTTTTGGGTTGCGGGGAGCGCCGGGAGGGGAATACCATGCGGACCATGAACCATCTTTGCGGAGGACACCTGCCATGACCGAGCCCATCCCCGTCCCGCCCGAACACGACGTTCTTCCGCCCGAATCCGGCGGCGCCCTTTCCGTTCCGCCGCCCGTTCCGCAGAAAAAACCCGGCTTCCTGCGCCGCCTGTTCACGTCCCGCAAAAAACAGCAGGCCGTCGCCATGCAAAACGGCTACCTCGAGATGGTCGACCTCATCCGCGCCATCCGCAGCCATCTCGACCGCCAGGAAAACGTCCAGACCAGCGTCCTCGCCATGCTCGAGAAGGTGCCCGACGCCATGGACCGCCAGCACGAAGTCATGTCGCTGTTCAAGCAGCAGCTTGAAAACGGCATGGAAAACAACCGACGCCTGACCGACAGCATGGGCAATCTCAACAACACCCTGTCCGCGATGGACGAATCGCAGAAAGCCTCTTCGCGCACGATCACGGACCTGATCCACCGTTCGCGCGAGTCGGAACAGCTCCTGCGCGAAGTCATGCGCCGCTCGGAGCGCCGCATGACCGCCTTGGTGATTTTCTTCTTCCTGGCGGTCGTCGCCCTCGGTTTCTACTTCGTGCGCGGCAGGAATCCGGCGCCGCCGCCGGCCGCCGTCATCGAAGCGGCCGCGCAACCCGGCGCCGAAAAGGCCAAGCCCGCTCCGAGCCCGGTTGCCGCCGAAGCGAAGAAGCCCGCGCCGGTCCAAGCCGAAAAAGCCGAGTTCGCCGTCCCGGCGAAACCCGTTCCGGAAGCCAAGCCGGCACCCGCGAAAAAAGAGAAATCCAAGAAAAAATCGAAGGCCAAGACCGAACCGGCCCCGGCGATCGCCGCCGCAGACGAAGCCATCGGACAGCCGGACCTGACCCTCGAACAACTCCGGCCGGCGCTCGACGACGCTCCCCCGGCCGCCGACAAGCCGGTCTCGCTCCCCTAGCCATGCCGGGCGCAGCCCCAGAATCCTTCGACGCCTTTTTCTACGAGGCGTTCGCCGAAGAAGCCGAACGGCTCCTGCACTATGCCGCCGAAGCCGGCCTGCGCGTGGGCCACTCCCCCCTGACCATCCAGGAAACCGGCCACGCGGCGCCCCCCGCGCCCGTCGTCAGCCTCCGCACGCAATCCATTTTCCCGCCGGCCTGGGCGCCGCAGCTCCGCGGCATCCTGACGCGCTCGACCGGCTACGACCACTTGTTCGCCTATCGCGACGCCGTCGGCGCCGGCTGTCCGCCGCTCGGCTATCTGCCGCTCTATTGCGTGCGAGCCGTCGCCGAACAGGCCCTGCTGCTCTGGACCGCCTTGCTCCGAAAGCTGCCGCGCCAACTGGCCGAATTCGACCGGTTCCGCCGCGACCACCTGTCCGGTCGCGAGAATCCCGGCAAGAACCTGGCGCTGTTCGGCGTCGGCCACATCGGCTACGAGATCTGGAAGATCGCGACCGCCCTCGGCCTGCTCGTGCGCGGCGTGGATCCCGTCCGGCGGCACGAGGACGTGGCCTACGTTTCGCCCGCGGACGCCCTCGCCGACGCCGACATCGTCGTTTGCGCGATGAACCTCACGCCGCGCAACCGCGGCTATTTCACCCGCGAGGTGCTGGCCCAGGCCCAGCGCAAGCCGATCCTCGTCAACATCGCCCGCGGCGAATTCACGCCCGCCGCCGTGCTCGAAGCGGCGCTGGCCGAAGGCCTCCTCTCCGGCGTGGCGCTCGACGTCTACAACGAGGAATCCACCCTCGCCCCCGCCTTGCGGACCGGCGACCCCGCCCGGTTGACCGCCGACAACCAGGCCCTGCTGCGGCTCCGCGGCCGGCCCGACGTCCTGTGCACCCCCCACAACGCCTTCAACACCCTCGAAGCCGTCGAACGCAAGTCGGAGCAGTCCATCCGCACGCTCCTGCATTTCCGGAAAACCGGCCAGTTCCTCTGGCCCGTGCCGGAAGAATAATTACTTGCCGCGGATGGCCGCCGCGATCCGCGCGGCGGATTGCGCGGCGCGCGGCCCGGGCTTGAGCAGGTAATCCTCCCCCAGAATCCGGATTTGTTCCGCCCGGAAACCCAGCCGTTCCCAGTCCGCAACCAGTGCGGACCGGCGCGTTTCGTCCGCTGGACCGGTCTGGAAATCCAGAATCACCGCCGGTTGCCGGCGCACGAGCGTTTCCTGCGATATTTTCGGCCACAGGGCGTCCACGTCGCCGAACACGTTGCGGCCGCCCGCCAACGCCACGATTTCGGACAGGAACGTGCCCGGCCCCGACGTCATCAACCCCGACAAGTCTCCCGGCGCGTGCCCCAGCGCGATGAACGCCGGCACCGGCTCGCCGGCCGGGAGCGCAGCAAATTCCGCATCGAGCCGGGCCAGCAGCCGCTGCCCTTCGTCGGCGACGCCCAGGGCCTGGGCGAAACCGGCGATGGCCGCGCGCAAATCGGCCAGCGTGTCCAACGGAAACGATCGGAAGCCGATGCCCTGCGCCCGCGCGAACGCGCCCAGCGCTTCGGATTTTCCCTGAGCCAGAATCAAATCCGGTTCCAGCGCCACGATCCGTTCGCGGTTGGGCGACAGCGCCCCGCCGATCGTCGGTTTGGCTGCCGCTTCCGGCGGCCAATCGGTGAACTCGCTGACGCCCGCAACGCGGTCGCCGCAATTAAGCGCGAAAACGATTTCCGCCACGGCGGGCGACGCGCAAACCACGCGGCGGGGCGCTCCGGGCGCGGCGTCGGTTCCGCCGCGGCCGCAGCCGGCCAGCGCGAACGCCGCGAGCGCGACGGCGATCAATCCACGACGCACACGAGCCCCTTGAGGTATTCGCATTCGGGCGCCTCGACGGGGATGGGATGGTCCGCCGGCTGGCCGAGCGTTTCAAGAATGCGCACGCGCTTGCCGGAGTCGTGCGCGGCCCAGCCGACCATCTTGCGGAAATCGGCCATGTCCACCAGCCCCGAACAGGAGAACGTCGCCAGGATACCGCCGGGCCGGAGCAGCTTCATCGCGAGCAAATTCACGTCCTTGTACGCGCGCAGCCCCTTTTCCAGCCCTTCGCGACGCATCACCATGCGCGGCGGGTCGAGGATGATCAGGTCCCAGCTTTCGCGGCGGTCGCGCGCCGCGCGCAGGCGGTGGGGCACGTCGGCCGCTTCGTATTCCGCCGGCACGCCGGAGGGATTCAGCTCGTGATGCCGCCGGGCCTGCGCGAGGGCGGACTCGGACGAATCCCAGCCGCAGACGCTCTTGGCCCCGGCATGCGCCGCGCATACCTCGAACGCGCCCGTGTAGCAGTAGGCGCTCAAGACGTCGCGTCCCTTGGCGTAGGCCGCCACTTTGCGGCGGTTGTCGCGCTGGTCGAGATAGAAACCCGTTTTCTGCCCGCCGGACAGCCCGGCCTCGAAGAGGAAGCCGTTCTCCCGGATGGTGACGGCGTCCGGCGCGGCATCGCCGCCGAGCTGCTCCGCCAACCCCTCGCGCTTCACCGCGTCGCCGTCCGCCCGGACCACCACGCCCGTGGCGCCGGTCGCCGCCTTCAGTTCGTCGATCACGGCCGGGAGCCAAGGCTCCCAGACCTTGCCGCCCACCTGCAGCGCCACCATGTCGGCGTACTGGTCGGCGATCAGTCCCGACAAGCCGTCCGCCTCCGAAAACGCCATGCGGTAGGCGGTGGTGGCGATCCAATCGACCGGCCGGCCGAACAGGCGGTGGCGCATTTCGACCGCGCGCCGGATGCGCCCCCGGAAAAACGCCTCGTCGAGCGCTTCCCGCGGATCCAGCGTGAACATGCGCACGGCCATGTCGGCTTCGGGATGCCACAGCCCCCGGCCCAGCCATTCGCCTTCGACGTCGAACACGTCGGCCGGCTCGCCGGCCGGCCCCGCGCCGTTCACTTCCTCGATCGCCCCCGAAAAAACCCAGGCGCTGCCGCGCACGATCTGTTTTTCGCGGCCGGGCTTCAGCCGGACCTGGATTTTCGCCTCGGGAACGCCCGCTTCAACTTGCTTTGCATCGGTCATATTCATAGGATTGTGGGTCTATAGATTGAATTGGTCAAACAGGAAAAAGAGGTACATTCCATGCGCATCCACGCCTACCAGGCTCTTCGCCCCCGCGCCGACGCCGTCGGCCAAATCGCCGCCCCCCCTTACGACACCGTCGACACCGCCGAGGCCGCCCAGCTCGCCGCCGGCAACCCCATGTCGTTCCTCCACATCAACCACTCGGAAATCGATTTGCCGGACGGCACGAACCTCTACGCCGACGCCGTCTACGCCAAGGCCGCCGAAAACATCGCGAATTTCAAGAAAAACGGCTGGCTCGTTCGCGAAGACCTCCCCTTGATGTATCTCTACGCCCAGACCTTGGGCGCCCATACCCAGACCGGCCTCGTGTGCTGCGCGCACATCGACGACTACATCAAGGACGTCATCAAGAAGCACGAATTGACCCGCAAGGACAAGGAAGACGACCGCACGAAGCACACGGCCACCATCAACGCCAACGTCGGCCCCGTCTTCATCGCCTATCGCGACGTGGATGCCATCCGGCAGGTCCTCGCCCCGATTCCGAAGCAGTCCGCGCCGATCTACGACTTCGTGGACGAGCTGCAGGTGCGCCACCAGGTGTGGCTCGTCGAGAACGCCGCCGAAGTGGAAAAACTTTTCGCCGAGCAGGTGCCCGTCAGCTACATCGCCGACGGCCACCATCGCAGCGCCTCCGCCGTGCGCGTCGGCGCCGAGCGCCGCGCCGCCAATCCGAACCACACCGGCAACGAGGAATACAACTGGTTCCTGTCCGTGATCTTCCCCGCCTCCGAGCTGAAAATCCTGCCCTACAACCGCGCCGTCAAGGATCTCAACGGCCTGTCCGCAGAGGAATTCCTCAAGGAAATCCGCGCCATCTTCACGGTGACGGAAAACGCCGATCCGAGCCCGAAGTCGCCGCGGAACATCAGCATGTATCTCGGCAAGAAGTGGTACGGCCTGAGCTGGCCCGAAGTGAAGTCGTCCAATCCCGTCGACCTGCTCGACGTCAGCACGCTCCAGAACGGCGTGCTGCACCCGCTGCTGGGCATCGACGATCCGCGCACCAACAACCGCATCAAGTTCATCGGCGGCATCCGCGGGCCCCAGGAACTCGTCCGTCTCGTGGACCAGAAGGGCTACGCAGTCGCGTTCTCGATGTATCCGACCACGGTCGACCAGCTGATGGCCATCGCCGACGCCGGCCAGATCATGCCGCCCAAGAGCACCTGGTTCGAACCCAAGCTCCGCACCGGCCTGCTCTCGCACGAACTCGATTAGGATTCCCCATGCGGCAGCGGTTGCCCAGCTGGTTCCGCCGCCCTCTTCCGCCCGGCGCGGAAGGGGGCCGCGTGAAACGGCTTTTAGGCCGCCACGGCCTGCATACCGTCTGCGAGGGGGCGAAATGCCCCAACCGCGCGGCGTGCTGGCACGATTCCGCCGCCGCGTTCCTGATCCTGGGCGACGCCTGCACGCGCGACTGCCGGTTCTGCGCCATTCCCCACGAAGCCCGCCCGGCGCCGCCCGATCCGGACGAGCCCGCGCGCCTCGCCGAAGTCGCCGCCGCCATGGGCCTGCGCCACGTCGTCGTCACTTCCGTCACGCGCGACGACCTGCCCGACGGCGGCGCCGCGCATTTCGCCGCCGTCGTCCGCGCCGTCCGCGCGCGGTTGCCCAACGCGACCGTCGAACTGCTCGTGCCGGATTTCCAGGAAAACCCGGACGCCCTCGCCGCCGTGCTGGCGGCCGGGCCCGACATCTTCAACCACAACCTCGAAACCGTGGAGCGCCTCCACCCGTTCGTTCGCCCGCAAGCGGACTACCGCCGCTCCCTCGCCGTCCTGCGCCGCGCCGCGGCAGCCGGCGCGCGCACCAAATCCGGCTTGATGCTCGGCATGGGGGAAACGGACGGCGAACTCCGCGCCGCCTTGCGCGACCTGCGCGCGGCGGGCGTCGCGCTTCTGACCTTGGGCCAATATCTCGCCCCCTCGTCCGCGCATCATCCCGTCGCGCGCTTCGTGCCGCCGGCCGAATTCGACCGCTGGCGCGACGAAGCGCTGGAAATGGGCTTCGCCTGCGTCGCCGCCGCCCCGCACGTGCGTTCCTCCTACCACGCCGAAGAACTCCTGGCCCACGGGGGCGCGCCATGAACCGCCCGCCGCCGCGCATCCTGATCTGCTACCTCGTCCGCAACAGCGGCCACCACGCCGCCGCCCGCGCCATCGAAGCCCAGATCAAGAAGCTGAATCCCCTCGCCGAGACGCGCTGCCTCGACTTGCTCGAAACGACGCATCCCACCTGGAGCGCCATCGTCCAGTACGTCTACATGACCACGATCCGCCGCACCCCCGAACTGTGGGAGGCGCTCTACGACAACTTCTGGTTCGACTGGCTCACCAAATGGATCCGCCCGCTCGTCCAGCGCGGCAACAGCCTCAAGCTCCGCATCCTGATGGATGCCTTCCAGCCCGACGCCATCGTCTGCACGCAGGCGCATCCGTTCGCCGTCCTTTCCGCCTATGCCCGGCGGCAAGGCTCGCCCATTCCCATCTGGGGCGTCATCACCGATTTCCTCCCCCACCGCTTCTGGTTCGCCCCGCCCAACGAGCGCATCCGCTACGTCGTGCCCACCGGCACCGCGGTGCAGCGCCTCATGATCCTCGGCGTGCCCGGCGACCACATCCACGTCTTGGGCATCCCGATCCAGGCCGACGTGCTGGCGGCGCGCGGCAAGACCGTGTCGCGCATCGACGGACGGCGCATTCTCGTCATGGGCGGTTCGCGCGGTCTCGGCGCGCGCTACGCCACCATCCGGCAGCTCGACCGCGCCGCCGCCGATTTCACCATCGACGTCGTCACCGGCACCAACCGTCGCCTGCGCAAGCAATTGCTGGCCGCGCGCCACAAGTTCCGGCATCCCATCCGCATCCGCGGCTACGTCAAGGACGCCATGGCCATCATGCGCCGCGCCAGCCTGCTCATCGGCAAGCCCGGCGGCCTGACGTCCGCCGAAGCCATGGCCTCCGGCACGCCCATGCTGATCATCCGGCCCTTGCCCGGCCAGGAGCGCGGCAACACCGAAATGCTCGTGCGCCACGGCGCCGCCATCCATCTCGACCGCGACCGCGATTTGCCGGCCGTCGTGACCTCCCTGCTTTCCAACGTCACGCTGCTCGACATGCTGGCCGACCGCGCCCGGGCCCTCGGCAAGCCCGACGCCGCCCGCGACGTCGCCGCCGCCGTGCTCGCCCACCTGCCGCCCGCAGAAGAGGTCGCCGAATGACCTATGCGTTCTATCGGCTCGTCGCCTTTTTCGTGCGCCTCCTGCCGCTTCAAGGCGCCTATTGGCTCGGGCTGCGCATCTGCGACCTGATGTTTTTCCTCAATCGCCGCGGACGGATCGCCGTCCGCGAAAACCTCCGCATCGTTTTCGAATACCAGGGCATCGTGCCCTCCCGCCATCTGCTCGACGGTTGCGCCCGCAAGACGTTCCAGTATTTCGGCAAGTATCTCGCCGACTTCATCCGCTACCGCAAGCTCACCCCCGCAGGCGTCCGCGAACGCGTCAGCATCCAAGGCCTGGAACATCTCGAAGCCATCCGCGACTCGAAGCGGGGCGCCCTGATGCTCACCGCCCACTGCGGAAATTGGGAACTCGGGGGCGCCTTCATCGCCTCCATGGGCATTCCCATCAACGCGGTCGTCCGTCCCGTCCCCTCCCCCTCCCTCGAACGCGTTTTCAATTTCTTCCGCGAGCAGCGGGGTCTCAAGGTCATTCCCCTCGCCCACGCCGGCGTCGGCATCGTCAAGGCCCTCCGGCGCGGCGAGGTCGTCGCCCTCGTCGGCGACCGCGACTTCACCGGCAACGGCCGGCCCCGCGCCTTTTTCGGCCGCGAAACGTCCCTGCCCCGCGGGGCCGCCTGGTTCGCCCATCGCCTCGGCATCCCCATTTATCTCGGCTTCGTGACCCGCGCTCCCGACGACACCTTCCTCCTGCGCATCCATCCGCCCATCGATCCCGCCGACGTCCAAACCGAAGACGAGATCCAGGCCCGCATCGTCGCCGTCATGGAAGACACCATCGCGCGAAATCCCTGCCAGTGGTTCATCTTCGATCCGTTTTGGCCAAACGAGCTGGAAGAATCCAAGCCCCTGCCCGACACCGGCGAAGCCCTTCGCCCCGGGTAATGCTGTCCCTTGCCCGCTTTTCCACGGCGTGGAAAATAGTTTTCCGCGACGGGGAAACCGGTAGACTCCGTCCATGAATCCGATCCGGCCCAGCCTCCGTTCAACCCTTTTCGAAGCGATCCGGCGCTACGGCTGGTTTCCGCTGGCCGTTTTTCTCGCCCACGAGCTCTGTGCCCACGTCTTGCATGCCTATGCCCGCTGGCCTTCCATCGACATCCCCCTGCATTTCTTCGGCGGTCTCGCCATCGCCTACTTCACCGGCGGCGTTTTGCGCGTGGCCGCCGCGCGCGGCCTCGTTCGCGCGCCCGATCCGATCCTCCGCGTTCTCCTGCTTTTCGCGCTCGCCTGCACCGCCGCCGTTTTCTGGGAATTCGCCGAGTGGCTCGCCGACCGGACGATCGGCACCGCCTGCCAGCTCGGCCTCGACGACACGCTCCTCGATCTGTTCATGGGCCTGCTCGGCGGCTTCGCCTATCTGCTGCCGCAGCTCCCCGACGCCTTTCGGAATTTCTTCCGGTCTTCTCCGGAGACGCCGTCATGACCCCCCAGCTGTTCCTGTTCGATCTCGACGGCACGCTGATCGATTCGCGCGCCGACCTCGCCGCGGCCACCAACCGGATGCGCGCCTTGCACGGACTCCCTCCGCTGCCCCTCGCCACCGTTTCCGCCTACGTCGGCGACGGCGTGCGCATGCTCGCTCTCCGCTCCCTCGAAGGCGCGGCCGTCGATCCCGATCTCGCCGCGCGCGAAATTTCCGCCGCCTACGCCGAGCATTTGACCGATCAAACCACGGCCTATCCCGGGGTGGACGGCGGCCTGCGCGCGCTGCGCGCCGCCGGCCACGACCTCGCGCTCGTCACCAACAAGCCCGGCCCCCACGCCCGGCGCCTCTTCGACCACTTCGGCTGGACGCCCCTGTTCGCCGTCCTGCTCGGCGGCGGCGACGTCCCCGAACTCAAGCCCTCGCCCCTCCCCCTGCAAACCGCGATGCAACGCACCGGACATGCCCCCGCTACTTCCTGGATGGTCGGCGACCACCACACCGACCTCGAAGCCGCCCGCCGGGCCGGCGTGAAATCCATCTACCTCGAAAGCGGATTCGGAAACCTCGGCTCGGAAACCCCCGATCTCTCCTTCCCCGATTTCGCCGCCTTCGCCGCCCGGTTCCTGCCGGACGCTTGACGCTTACATATCCCGTCTATCGCGGCATTCCTCTTGTCGTGGCAATGCCATTTCACTTCTTCATCGAAAAGGCCGATCCCCCCTGCAAGATTACGGCGCGATAGCTCGGAAAATCGATGCTGGCGATCTCTTCTCCCTCTGCAGGAGATTGCGGAGGATGCCAGTCGATCTTCCTGTACAGAGCTTGGGAGACGGAATCGGCGGCTTTTACATAGTCATTCCAGCCCGCCACGTCGTTGAGTGAAGACGGCATGACGTCGGCTTCCTGATCCATCTGGCTGGAAAACACAAAACGATAGCAGTCTGCCAAAACGATGATGGCGCGTTCCATCTCCCGAGCGGCGGCGGCGCGTTGCAAGGGGGGAATGGCCAAACAAAGCAACAGGCAGATCGCCCCGACAAGGCCGATGGCAAAATACGGGCGCTTCATCTTGTTGCCTTTGCGCCGTATCGCCGGATTTCGTCGAGGGACTTGCGGTTCTTGGGGCGGAGGGTTTCGTCGGCCGCGGTGCCGAGGCAGATGAGCAAATCCACTTTCTTGCCGCGCGGGATGCCGAGCGCTTTTTTCACGGCGCTTTCGTCGAACCACCCCAGCCAGCAGCTCGCGATCCCCTCTTCCGCCGCCTGCAGCACGAGATGTTCGCAGGCGCTGCCGACGTCCACCAGGCTGTACTGCACGCCGCGGAAATGCGCCCCGAGACGCGCGGCGAGTTTCATCTTCTCCGTCGTCACGGCGACGAGTGCGGAGGCATCCAACGCAAACTTGTTCATGGCGTAGGGCGCGTGGCCGCAGGCGGCTTCCGCGAGCGAGCGCACCTGAGCCGGCTCGTCCACCACCACGAACGACCACGGCTGCGAATTGCAGGCGGAGGGCGCCAACCGCGCCGCCTCGAGGCAGCGGTCCAGCGCCTCGCGCGGAATCCGCCGGCCGGGAATATACTTTCGCGTGCTCTGCCGGCGGTTTACCAAGTCCAGGAAGTTCATGCTTTCCTCCGCGAAAGGCGCATCAGGCCCGCCGCCAACCAAAGGCCCCCGGCCAGCCACCAACTGCCGAAAAAGATGCGCTTGTCCAGCCACCAGCTCCAGCCGGCGAACGTCCAATCCGAAAACGGCCACAGGATCGGCGTCAGGAAAATCCCTTGGCCGTGGGTCGGCACGTCCATCAGCACGTGGATCGGCCAGGCCAAGGCCGGCAGCCAGAGCGCGCGCTTCCAGGCCACCAGCAGGCCGTAGCAAACGGCGATGCCCAGCAGGCTGTGGGTGACGTCGTACAGGACGAAGATGAAATCCGGAATGCCGTGCCAGCGCACGCCGTTGCCCGTAAAGAGATCCATCATGAAATGGATCCCCAAGGACGCCAGATCGGGAAAAATGCCGAAGAAAAACGCCGCCCACAGCGTCCAGTCGGAAAACTCCCACCACCGTTTGCGGCCGCGCAGCGGACCGCGGCGCCCGCCGGCCAGCCCTGTCCGGCTGCACAGCGCGGCGCCGATCGCGCCATGAACCAGCGTATCCATCGGGAACGCCTATCCCGCCGCGTCGATGCTCTTCAGGAATTCCGCCACTTTTTCGACGTGGCCGATCGCCAGCATCTGGCGGGCCTGGGCCTGGGCCACGGCCAGATCGATCCGTTCGATCCGGCGCTGGACCGCCGGAATCGCCATCGAATCCATGCTCAAGGTCCGCAGCCCGATGCCCAGCAGGAACGGCAGCATCTGGGGATCGGATCCCAGATTGCCGCAGATGGAAATGGGTTTCCCGGCCATCTCCGCCGCCCGCACGATCCAATCCAGCGCGCGCAGCACGGCGGGATGCCACGGGGTGAACCAATCCGCCACTTCGTCGTTGGTGCGGTCCACGGCCAGCAAATACTGGATCAAGTCGTTGCTGCCGATGCTCAGGAAGTCCGCCGCCACCGCCAATTCGTTCGCCATCATCACGGCCGACGGCAGCTCGATCATCACGCCCAGCTCCGGCATCCGGCAGGGCACTCCCTCCTGCTCCAGTTCCTGCCGGCACCCGTTCGCCAACGTCCGCGCCGCCTCGAATTCGTCGAGCGACGCCACCATCGGGAACATCACCTTGGCCTGCGGATTTCCGTGGGCGGCCCGGAGCAGCGCCCGAAGCTGCTGCTTGAAAATGGCCGGATTCCGCAGCGAAAACCGCAACGCCCGCAGGCCCAGGAACGGATTGTTCCCGTGGTCCACCGGGAAATACGACAGCGCCTTGTCGCCCCCGATGTCCAGGGTGCGAAACACGACCGGGCGGCCCTCCATTTTCTCCAGCACGCGCTTGTAGCCCTGGTATTGCTCTTCCTCGGTCGGAAACGTGCTGCGCACGATGAAGGGAAACTCCGTCCGGTACAGCCCGATGCCTTTGGCCTTCACGTGCAAGGCCACTTCCAGCTCGCTCACCAGGTTGAGGTTCGCGAGCAACTGGATTTCCCGGCCGTTCTTCGTGCGGGTTTCGGGCTTCACCTGGCCCGCCAGGCGTTCCGAGTCCGCCAGAGACCGGATGATGTCCTTCATCGTCTGGATAGCTTCGGGACCCGGACGGACCACGATCTGGCCGTCTTTCGCGTCGAGCAGGATCGGCGTCTTTTCGGGCAGATGGAGGAGGCGCTGGTCCGACGCGATGACGAGCGGAATCTGGAGCGCCTTCGCCAAAATGGCCACGTGGGAATGCTGCCCGCCGCCCAGCAACACCAGGCCCGCCGCCCCTTCCGCCGACAATTTCAGGATGTCCGACGGCAGGAGTTCTTCGGCGATGATGATCTGCCCGGTATAGTCGGGACTCGTGCTTTCGAGGGCCGGAGCGGACAGGTTGTGGAGCAGCCGGTGCCCCAGATCCTCCACGTCGAGCACCTTTTCGCGCAAGGAGGGATTGGGACTGTGCGCGAACAATTCCGCGTAGCGGCGCACTTCATCCAGAATCGCGGTCCAGGGATTCTTGCCGGCGCGGATCTGGGCGCGGATTTCCCCGGAAAACGCGTCGTCCTTCAGCATCAGGACGTGCGCCCCGAAAATCATAGAGGCCGCGTCGTGGATCTTGTCTTCCAGCCGCCGCTGGAGTTCCAGGAGCTGCCGTTCGGTCAACGCCACCGCCCGGTCGAAATCCGCCTCCGTGAGTCCCAAGGGACAAGCCCCTCCGTCGCCTTCATGAAACAGATAATGCCCGATGCGGGTGGAAAGCCCCATGCCCATCACCGGCGAAGCCCCTTGGCCGCGCACGCAATGGGTGCCCGGACCGAATTCGGAATCCGACGCTTCGCCCACTTCCACCGCAGGCGCTTTTTCCGTCCCGCGGATTTTCAGGAGGAGATGGGCGTTCTCGATCACGCCCGCCAGTTGGGACGAAATGACCTGGAGGGCCTGGACGTCGTTCGGGGTGAAATAGTTCCACTGGGGATCCTGCACCGCGATGACCCCGACCGGATTCATCTTGCGCAGGATGGGCACCGCGAGGAACGAAACGAATTGCTCTTCGTGGCTGCCGGGAATGTGCTTGTAGTGGGGATTGTCCGTGGCCCGCGCTTCGCAGATGGGCCGCATTTCCTTCAGGGTCATGCCGGTGACGCCTTCGCCGTTTTTCAGGCGGAGGCGGCCGACCAGATCCGGATTCAGGCCCTGGTTGGCGCGCAGGACCAGTTCCTGGGTGTCGGGTTCATACAGGAAAATCGAGCAGACGGCCGCCCGCATGTGCCAAGCCACGGTGGAAACCGCTTTCGCCAGAAACGCGTCGAGGCCTGTCTCGAAATCGAACAAGCCGACCAGCTCGCCGATATCGCACATCAGCGCGACGTTGTCCTTTTGGAAATCGCTCATGGTCGGTTCATTTCCGGCCGAAACCGCCGAAATCGGCGGCAAGGCTTGACTTCACGCCCAAAAAAAGTACCTTTCTCGCGTTTCTGTTTCCCATTGCCCGATGGTGTAACGGTAGCACAGCAGCCTCTGGAGCTGTTTGTCTAGGTTCAAATCCTAGTCGGGCAACCATGCGACAAAAGCCGCTCCTTTCGGAAGCGGCTTTCGAAGCCTCACAAGAGATGGTCACGATTCCCCGCCGTTCTCCGCCGGTCAGCTGACCCGAATCGGCATCAGGACGTAGACGAAACTGATCGAAGAGCGCATCACCCCGGGACTCGTGTCGTCCGTCAGGTCCAAATAGACTTCGTCGGTCGTCAGCACCTTCAGGGGGTCCATCAAGAACGCGGGATTGAACGAAATCCCGATGTCCGGCCCGTTGTACTTCACGTCCATCGTCTCCCGCGCCTCGCCGATCTCCGGCGCCGTCGCGAGAATCTCCAGCCGGTTCTTGGTGAAGGTCAGCTTCACGCCCGACACCGCGTCGATCACCAGCTGGGAGGTGCGGCGGACGCCCGTCAGAAGGGTTTCGCGCTCCATGGACACCCGTTCGCCGTTGGATTGGGGGATCACCTGGCGGAAATTTGGATAAGTCCCTTCCACCAGCTTCGACACGATCAGGATGCGGTCGAATTCGAAGGCGATCTGCTTCGGGGTCGCCAAAATCTTCAAGGTGCCCGCATCGCCCAGGGTGCGGATCAGTTCTTCCACCGTCTTGAGGGGCACGATCAGATCCATCCCGGCGTCCGCCGGAAACTCGACTTCGTGCTCGACCAGGGCGAGCCGGCGGCTGTCCGTCGCCACCACGCTCAGCTTGCCGCCCTTGAAGCTCAGGAGCACGCCGTTCAGGAGGGGGCGGTTCGCATCCACCGAAGCCGCATAGGAAGTCAGCTTCAACATGTTGCGGAACGCCGCCTGATCGATCGAATAGGTCTTGGAATCGGCCATTTCGGGCAAATTCGGATAGTCCGCTTCGGAAATTCCGTGGATCCGGAAATAGGAGCTGCCGGCCTGGATGGAGGCGATGTTCTGGTCGCTGACTTCCATCTCCGCTTCTTCGACGCTCAATTCGCGGAAAACCCCGAAAATCCGCTTGGCGGGCAAGGTCGTGACGCCCGGCTCGATCACGTCGGCTTCCAAAGTTGCCCGGACGGTCAGGGACATGTCGGTGGCCGTGAGTTCGAGTTTGCCATCCTGGGCCTTCATCAGGACGTTGGAGAGGACGGGCAAGGCGTTGCGGGGATTGATCACGGATTGGACTTTTTGGAGGCAATCGATCATCGCCTCTTTGTTCACTTTGATTTTCATTCCGCCTCCGAGTGGCTGTTATTCTTTAAGAAGAATCTATATCCAGTCTTATCAGTATGTCCTGTGGACAGTGTGCACATCAAGAAAAGAATCCTCCAGACGGGCTTCCGGTGCGTTTCCAGCCTGTCGAAAACCGACCCCCTCCCCCTGTGGCCAACGTCGACAACTTGAAGTTGTCCACGTCGCTCGCGATTTGTGCACAGGTCATCCACCGGTTGCCATCAGGTTTTCCACGTCCCGGCCCGGGCCGGCTCGCGCCGCATCCTGGAACCCATCGAGGCATGTCGAAGCGCCGTTTCAAGAGGGGGCCGCCACGCCGCCCAGGCGTTGCTGGAGCGACAGGATCGTCTGGCGCAGCCCGGCGTCTGACTTCATCTTCCCGCCCACCGAGCGGTGCGCGTGGAGCACCGTCGCATGGTTCCGGCCGAACGCGTTCCCGATCGCCGGCAGCGATTGCTCCGTCATTTCCCGGCACAGATACATCGCCACCTGCCGCGGAAACGCGATGTTGTTGGGGCGTTGCTTGCTCGTCATGTCCCCGAGCCGGATGTCGTAGTATTCCGCCACCATCCGCTGGATGCCTTCGATCGTCAGCGCCGTCTGGTTTTCCTGCTCGATCGTGTCGCGCAGCAGATATTCCAGCGCTTCCGTCGTCAGGGCCTTGCGCGTCAAAGATGCGTACGAGGCCGCGCGCAGCAGGGAGCCTTCCAGCTTCCGGATGTTCGAGCGCACGTGCTCGGCGATGAAGAACAGCGAATCGTCCGCCAGCTGGATGCCCATCTGCTCGCGCTTCCGCCGCAGAATGGCCACCCGCGTCTCGAGATCGGCCATCTCCATTTCCGTCACCAGGCCCCACTCGAACCGCGAAACCAGCCGCTTCTGCAGGTTGCCGATTTCGCTCACCGGCCGATCGCTCGTCATCACGATCTGCTTTTGGTTTTCGTAAAGCGAATTGAAGGTATGGAAGAATTCCTCCTGCGTGCCCTCTTTGCCCGCCAGAAAATGGATGTCGTCGATCAGCAGCAGGTCGATGTGGCGGTATTTCCGGCGGAAGCTCGCCAGCTCGTGCTGCTGCACCGCCTGGATGAACTCGTTCGTGAACGCTTCGCACGAGGTATAGCACACCGTGCCTTTGCCCCGCTTCAGCAGCGCCTGGCCCATCGCCTGGATCAGATGCGTCTTGCCCAGTCCCGTTCCGCCGTGGATGAACAGCGGGTTGTAGGCGCGTCCCGGCGCTTCCACCACCGCCAGCGCCGCCGCGTGCGCGAACGTGTTCGAGGGCCCGACCACGAAATTGTCGAACGTGTGCCGCGGATTCAGCACCCCGCCCACGTTGCAGGTCGTCTTGCCCGTGCGCCGCTTCGGGGGTTCTTTTTCTTCCGGGGTCGCGGTCGCCGTTTCCGGAGCCGGCCGCCGGCCGTCCACCATGAAAGCGATGGCCACGTTCTCGTGGCCCGACGCGCCGAGCGCTTTTCGGATCATCGGCAGGTAGTGTTCTTCCAGCCAGTCCTGGTAGAAACCGTTCGGAACCGTCAGCGTCAGTTGTCCCGGCGATTCGTCTCCGATCGCCTCGATGACCCCGATCCAGCGGTTATAGATATCCGCCGAAATCGCCGACGAAAGGAACTCGCAAGCCTTCGTCCAAATCTGTTTTGCCTTGGTCGCTTCCACGAAAATTGCCTCTTCTTGCCTCGGTTCGCCAGTCTCTCACGGCCCGCGAACCCGCACAATCCAAATTTAGCCCGCTTTTTCCGTCCCGCCCGGCCCTGTTTTCGACTCGGCGGGAAGGGCCTTTGGGCCACTTATCCACAGCTTGTTCACAATCCTGTTTCCGTCCTCATGCCCGAAAACGGTTCCGACCATAGTGTTCCCCCCCTTCCGGGACAAGCCCCATCCGGAGAATTTCCAAAATTATTCTTTCACCATACGACATATGGGCGATCATTATCATTCATAACCCACATGACGTAGTGTTCGATTTTATTCAAAATTTTACCCCTCCCCCCCTTGACAGCCCATTTTGAGATTGTAAACGGACCGAAATCCATTGAAAATCCGCCCATTCACAGCCCATTCAACGCTCGAAACCCCGTAAAATATGAAGAAATCAACAGCGCCCCGCCTTTTGGTGGCCACAGGCTTGGAGGAAAGCGATGTCCGCTACGCCACGGGCCTCGCCGCACCCGACCCGTTTGTCCTTCTGGTCGCGGGGTCCCGCCTGCATTTGCTGGTGTCCGCGCTGGAGGCCGCGCGGGCCCGGAAAGCCTGCCCGCAGGCCGTTCTGCATACCCCCGCGCAATTGTTCGCGGATCCCGTTCCGCGCCGCCGTTCGCTGGGCGAGCAGGTCCTCGCGCTCGTGAAGCAACTCGGTTTTCGCGCCGTGCAGGTGGGACCGTATTTCCCCTTTGGCCTCGCGCGCATCCTGGCGCGCGGCGGAGTCAAGGTGTTGCCCGCCGCCGGCCCCGCGTTTCCGCGCCGGGCCGTTAAATCGCCGCGCGAAATCGCCTCCATCGCGAAATCGCAGCGCGCGGCCGTCGCCGCGCTGCGCGCCGCCGTGCGCCGCATCCGCGCGGCCTCGATCGCCTCTTCCGGCCTTCTGAAATGCGGCGGCAAAATCCTGACGTCGGAAGCGCTCAAGGAACTCGTCGAGCGCGAACTGCTCGAACGCGGCTGCGCGGCCGAGGGCACCATCGTGGCCGTCGGGCCCCAAGGCGCGCGGCCCCACGACGTCGGTTTCGGCCCGCTCCGCGCGGACGTTCCGATCGTCCTCGATATTTTTCCGCGCGACAAAACGACCGGCTACTGGGGCGACGTCACGCGTACGATCGTGCGCGGCCGCGCTTCCGAAAAAGTCCGCCGGATGCATCGCGACGTGCTCGCCGCGCAGAAGCTCGCGCTTTCCATGCTGCGCCCTGGCGTCGCTTCTGCCGCCGTGCAGCGGGCCGTCGAGGATTTCTTCCGCCAGGCCGGCCACGAAACGCGCCTCTCGCCGCCCGGCCAGGAGCGCGGCTTCATCCACAGCGTCGGCCACGGCGTCGGTCTCGACGTCCATGAATCGCCCGGCCTGCGCAACGAGCCCGGCCGGCTTGCCGCAGGCAACGTCGTCACCGTCGAACCCGGCCTGTATTATCCGGGCATCGGCGGCGTCCGGATCGAGGACACCGTCGTCGTGACGAAAACCGGATATAAAATTCTCGCCAGTTTCCCGAAGAATCTGTGAAGATCGGCGGGATGAAGAAAATTCTTCTGGCGCTATTTTATTTGCTGGTCGCGGCGGGGCTCGCCGGCTGGATCGCCTTGCGCCAATTCGAGCGCAACCAGCTCTACCACCCCTCGGCCGCCGTCGAGTCCACGCCCGCCCAGTACAGCCTCCGCTATCAGGACGTGCAGTTCGTGGCGTCCGACGGCACGACGCTGGCCGGCTGGTGGATTCCGGCCAACCGCCCGCGCGGCACCGTCGTCTATTGCCACGGCAACGCCGACAACGTCGGCAGCATCGCGTATCTCGCGCCCCAATTCTTCAAGCGCGGCTTCAATCTCCTGCTGTGGGACTACCGCGGCTACGGCTACAGCGAAGGCCGTCCCTCGGAAAAAGGATTCTATCGCGACGCGCAGGCCGCCTTCGACGCCGCCGAGGCCATGAGCGGCAAATTGCCCGTCGTGGTCTACGGCCATTCGCTGGGCGCCGCCGTCGCCATCCAGCTCGCGCTGGACCGGCCCGCCGCCGCCCTGATCGTGGACGGCGGTTTCCTCTCCGTCGCCGATCTCGCTCGTCGCTTTTATCCGAAACTGCCCCTCGACCGGCTGCTTTCCGTTTCCTACGATTCCACCGAAAAAGCCGTCGCGCTGCAGGGCCTGCCCAAGCTCTTCGGCCACAGCCCGACCGACCAAACCGTCCCCTTCCAAAGCGGCCGCCTGCTCCACGCCGCCGCCGCGAACCCCAAGACCTTCGTCCTGCTTGCCGGCGCCCACAGCGACCATTCCTGGTTCGTCCCCGGCGCGCCCGGCAACGCCGAACTTGAAGACTTCCTCGGCCAGTTCGAACGCTGAAACCGCGATTCCCCTCGCCGCCAATTTCCGGAATCGGCTGCGCCCCGGATAATGCCTTGGAATTGGCCCCTTTCTTCGGCAAACTTATCAGGAAAACAAAGGTGGGAGTTTCTGCTGAAAAAGCTGCTCAAAGTCTGTCTTGATTGAATAATAAACGCTCAGGCCCACATGAAGAAAACCAACATGTTGAAATTTCTCTGGTTCGCTCTTCTCCCATCACTTGTTCTGGCAGAAACCAGGCCTTGCACCATGAGGCAAGAAGCCGTCTATGTGGATGTCCGTCCTGACCGGGTGGTGATCTGTGCCGACAACAAAGAAATTGCGGATTCAGAACTATCGAATTCCGAAAATGAATTCGAAAAGTTCATTCAAGACCTGGAGCGTGTGCACGACTTTCGCTATCCCGTTCTGGTTCTAAGACCAGGCAGCGAACGGCTCCAGCGTACCCTCCTCGAGATGATTCGAAAGTACAACGTGGATCTGGGAATCGAACCTTGGGAAGCGGAGCGCCCCGTTTCCCGCGAAGAACTCATCAAGAATTCGGAAATGGCCATTGGCCTCGAAGCGGGGAGTTCTTCCGACGAAGAATATGAATCCATGCTCCAACTGGATGCCCTGCCTTTGCCCACTCCGCTGGAAGCGAAAACCGAAGGTAAGAAACCTGTATATTTCGAATGCCGAAATAATCGGCTGTTCTCCATTTCGATGGAACAATCCACGGAAGCCGTGCCCCAAGCGGAAGGTTACTCCTTTGATTCTCCAAGCAATGAGTCGGATGAGATGTGGTTTGGTTCGCAACTGGCGAAACTGGATCCCCAAGCGAATTATGTTTTCTTTTTAGTGCGCCCAGACAGCTTGGGCATTTTTCGAAAAGCTCGCCAATTGACCTGGTACAAGAACTTGGAGTCTCGTTGCGAACTCTTGGATGAGTCCGGACCGCTTCCCGTCGTCTCACGTATACACCCGCCTATTCCTGATGAACCGTCGAAATAGCATGTTTCTGATTGCGCTTGGTTGTTCGCTTGCCGCGCTTGGACAAGCGGATGTCGCAGTCGAGATTCTGCAAACGGGAAACGCCGGAGAAATCGCGCCGGTTGATCCGGATGGGCATGCCGACCGACCCGTCTCCTTGGATGAATACGTCAGTTGTCTGACATATATGAATCCGCTAAACAGCGCGGACGTGATGGCCCAGTGGACCGTCATCGACTCCCTTTTCCGCACGAACAACATCCGCATCGGCGTGACGATGTGTTCGATCGGTTGCGGCGCATCCATCCACGTGGACGACATTGAGCGCGCGCGGTTGATTATGGAAACGGCGATTCGTGACCAGCTCATCGACAACTCCATCTTGAAAATGGGAATCGCGGTTCCGTCAATTCCCGAGAATGCTCCGCAAGGGGTGGCGTTCTCTGAACCGTGACCTTCCGCGCTTGCGCAGCGCTAGCCCAGCGCGGCGGCGAACCAAGCCTGCGGTTTGTCGAACCACGATCCCCCTTGCCGCCAATTTCAGGTACCAGCTGCGCTCCGGTAAAGACCTTGGATTGACCCCGCTCTTTGCCCGGTCTATCCTGCAAACCGAACGGTCGGAATTGGTGGATTAAATATTGTTCGGCTAAAAAATGGGAATCATCCTAATCGTGCTGATGGCGGGATTCATCTTGCTCCCGACCATCGCCATCAAAATCGAATGGCTTACCTACTTGCCGTGGTGGGTGTGTCTTGGCCTTGGCGTGGTCGGCATGATCTGGATGATTGTTCTGCTCTTCAATCCCGCCGAGATGACCGACAATCCGCTCGGAGTTTTCGGCGCGGTATTCGGATCCGTTGCCTACATGATCGTGGGACTTCACAAGTACAGACGGCGCGAAATCGGAAATGTCCGGAAATAATCCGGAGCCGAAAATCCGTTGCCGGCGATCGGTGCCGAGGCGCCTTTGCCTGAATCATGACATTCCGCGCTAGCGCGGGGACTAAAGCATTTCCGGATTTGTTGTAGCCGGCCCCGTTGGGGCCGGGGCTGCTCTTCTTGTGGCCGGCCTCACCGAGGCCAGCTACATAAAAGATGAATTGGCTCTAGTCCAGGGCGGTAGCGAGGGCGAGCAGGGTATAGGCCGTCACGAGGTTCGGATCGGCTTCCCACCAGCGGTTGTTTTCGTTGACCCAGAAGCCGTCCGGTTTCTGCAGCGCGATCAGCTTGCGCGCGACGTCCTCGCGCCAGGCGACGGTGCGGCCGTCGGGCAGCGCCAGCGCGTCGTCGCCCGCGGCGGCGAGGCTCTTGGCCAGCACGTTGAAGAAGTAGTACAGGCCTTCCTGCCCCATCCCGGGATTTTCGTCGAGCGACCAGTGGCGGCTGGCCCAGTCCTTGGCGGACTGCACGCGGACGTCCTGGGCATCCACCTGCGCGTAGATCAGCGCGAGCAGGCCGGCGTAGGTCATGCTGCCGTAGGAGCGCAGCGTCACGGTGCCGTCGGCGTTGGTGATCGAGGCGCCCGCGCCGGGCGTGTAGGCGAAACCGCCTTGGTTGTCCGCGTCTGCGCTCATGTACGAATTCGTGTTCACGCCCTTGAGGTTTTGCACCTGCGCCAGGAATTCCTGCGCGGCTTGCCAGTCGAGATCGGCCTTGGGTTCGCCGGCGGCGCGCAGATCCTCGACGTCCTGCGTCAGGCGCATGGCTTCGTAGGCCATGTAGGAATTGGAGAGATCCGTGTAGGGGCGTCCTTGGTCGGCGTCGTAGCCCATGCCGCCGCCGTAGGACCCGCCGCCTTCGTACTGCATCTGGGCGAGATAGGTGCGCGCATGCTGGATCACCGGCACGAGTTCGGGCCGGCCCAGCGCGTGCAACGCCGTCATGCAGATCGCCGTGTTGTAGTTCGCGAGTCCCCCGCCCTTGCGCTGTTCCGACGGTTGCCGCCAGATCGAGCCGTCTTCCTGCACGCTCGTCAGCACGAACACCATCGCGCGGTCGATCGCGGATTTGTACGCGACCGGATCGGTCCGCTGCAGCGCCCACATCGAAAGACCCGTCAGCGCGGGCGAATCCGCCAGCGCCCAGTGGCCGTCGGCCTGCTGTTGCGCCGCCAGCCAGGCCGCGCCTTTGGCCAGCGCCGCGCGCGCCTCCGCTTCCAGCTCCGCCGGCAAGGCCGCCGTCGCCGCGTGGGCCGCCAGTCCGCCCGCCAAACAACCGATGATCCACTTTTTCATGCCGCGCGTCCTTTCCAAATTCCGTTATATTCTATTTATAAACGCCGGACGTCCGCCGCAGGTTCGGTATCGTTTTCGGGCAAAAACCCGACGCCGTCGCGCGCTTCCAAAAGGGCTTTCCTTTTTCGCGCAACTGGTTCAACAATGCCGTTTCATGCCTGATTCCGTCCAGCCCGAAACCGACGACTTCGCCCTGATGGCGCAGGTGCGCGTCGATCGCGAAGACGCGTTCCGGCGATTGGTCGAGCGCCACCGCCGGCCGCTGCTGAACTTTTTCGCCCGCCTAGGCGCTTCCCACCATGGCGAAGATCTCGCGCAGGAGACGTTCGTCCGGCTATGGAACTATCGGGAAAAATACAAACCGTCGGCGAAGTTCACGACGTTCCTCTACACGCTGGCCCGGCACGCGTGGCTGGATTTCGTGCGCCGGCAGATTCGGTTCAAGTCGTTTACCGACCGCTACCGCGAGGAAATCCCCGCGTCCACCGACGGCGGCCTCGGGCGGCTCCGGCGGCAACTCGACGTCCAAGCCGCGCTGGAAACCTTGTCGCCCAAATTGCGCGAGGTCCTCGTGCTGGCCGTGAACCAGGGGCTGGCCTACGACGAAATCGCCGCCATTCTCCGCATTCCCGTCGGGACCGTCAAATCGCGCGTATTCAATGCCCTCGCCCAGTTGCAGGAGACGTTCCATGAAGACCCATCCTGATCCCTTGAACGATCCGCGGTTTGCGAAACTGGTCGCGCGCTTGCGCGCCCAGGAAGGGCCGGAACCCTCCGCCGATTTTACCGAACGCACGCTGGCGCAGATCAAGCAGGTGCCCGCGCCGCGCCGGAGCTTCACGGGAATCGCGGCTCGCGCGGCGGCGCTGGCGTTGCTGCTCGGGGCGGGCCTGTGGCTGGTCCGCGCCCCTGCTCCGGTTCGCGTGGCGCAACAAGCGCCGGCGCCCATCGACGTCCTCATGGCCGCGCAGCGGGCGGATGGCGGCTGGTCCGCCGATGCGCGCCATTCCCGGCCCCGCTACGACGTCGGCGTGACGGCGTTGGCTCTGTTGGCCCTGATGCACGTGGAAGCGACGCCGCTCGAAGGACCGCGAGCTTTCGCCATTCGGTCCGGTCTAGACCATTTGTTGCGCTGCCAAGGGGCCGACGGCCGCTTCGGCGAGGATTTCTCCGGCTCGGGATTCACCCAATATCTGGCCGGCATGGCGCTGCGGACGGCCGCCCAGCTGCCGGATGCCGATCCCGCTTGGAAGCTGGCCGCCGCGCGCGCCGAGAAGCACGAGCCGACGGGCATCCAGATGGCCGGGCTCAACGGGCGCTTGGCCCGTCCCCGGGCGTTTCCTGCGCGCTGGGTCGATGCCGGCGGTCCCGTCACCCTCGCCGCGCTCCAGATGCTGGACCGCTAGGTTTCTCTGCCATTTTTTTCCGCCGGAAATGCAAATACATAGTTAATTAACTATGAACATCCAGAATATATGAAATATTATGGGATACATGAAGATATGACAATCTATATCTGCAATATTGGATCGAATACACCATATATAGTTAATTAAGTATGATCGAGGTGGCTGGGAGCAAAGCCGGGAACCGCGCAGCGACTACGGCTGACCGGACTTTTTAAGCCAGACGGACAAAATGGCGATATCAGCGGGGGTGACGCCGGAGATGCGCGAAGCCTGGCCCAGATCCGTCGGGCGGATGGCGGAGAGTTTTTCGCGGGACTCGTAGCGGAGAGCCCGGATGGCGTGGTAGTCGAATTCCGCGGGGATCCGCTGGCGGGCGATCTGCTCCGCTTTTTCGATGTGCCGGCGCTCGCGGGCGACATACCCCTCGTACTTCAACTCGAACTCCACCTGCTCCACCACCTCGGGCGGCAAGTCGGGCTTCCGCTTGGGCATCGTCGCATAATCCATCTCCGGCCGCTTCAGGATTTGCGCCAGCGACGCGCCTTCGAAATGGCTGCGGTTGAGATGATCGATTTCCTGGGCGATGGCCCGTTCCATGGCCCGGACCTCGCGCAAGCGAGCGGCCGGAACGATCCCGAGTCGTTCCGCGTGGGATGCCATCCGAAAGATGGCGTTGTCTTGCCGCAACAACAGCCGATGCTCCGCGCGCGACGTGAACATCCGGTACGGTTCGTTCGTCCCTTTCGTCACCAGATCGTCGATCAGCACGCCGATGTAGGCCTCGTGCCGTTTAAATGTAAGACATTCTCTATCAAGTAGATGCAGAGCGGCGTTGACGCCGGCAATAAAGCCTTGCGCGGCAGCCTCTTCGTATCCGGTCGTGCCGTTGACCTGCCCCGCGAAATAGAGCCCCCCCACCCGCTTGGTCTCCAAGGTGTGGGTCAACTGGGTGGGGTCGAAGAAGTCGTACTCGATGGCGTAGCCGGGGGCCAGGAACTCCGCCCGCTCGAGACCGGGGATGGAATGGATCATCTCCAGCTGCACCTCGAGCGGCAGACTGTTGGAGGTGCCGTTGGGATACATCTCCGGCACTCCCCTGCCCTCTGGCTCGACGAAGACGTGGTGATCCGAATGGGCGGCAAATTTGACCACCTTGTCCTCGATGGACGGACAGTAGCGCACGCCGGTGCCTTCGATCAGCCCGCCGTATAAGGCGGAGTCCTCGAGGTGCGACCGGATGATGTCGATGGTCTTGGCGTTGGTATGGGTCAGCCAGCACGGAATCTGGTTCGATCCCGGGACCCAGGGCGCGAACGGCGGCAACGGGATTGTTCCACGTGGAACATCCGGGGGTTGACCGACGGCCGGACCGGTTCCGGGGCCGAATTGTTCCACGTGGAACATCCGGGCGGCGGACCGGCATTGCCAGCCGAAAAACGGTGGCGGCTCTTCGCCGGGTTGGATCAGCATTTTATCGCAGTCGATGCTGGCCTGATGCAGCCGCGGCGGCGTGCCGGTCTTGAGGCGTTCCATCCGGAAGCCCAGATCCTGAAGTTGGAGGCTCAGGCGGTCCTCGGAAGGCTCGTTGAGGCGGCCGCCGCTGACGACGGATTTTCCGACATAGATTTTGCCGCGCAGGAAGGTCCCGGCGGTCAAAACGACGGCTTTAGCCTCCAAGAAGCCCGATTTTCGGCCAAAAACGCCCGAAATCCGGTCGTTTTGGACTTGAACGGCTTCGATTTGATCGGCGATCAGGGTCAGGTTTTCCTGGGCCTGCAGGACGGCGTGCATGCGGGCGGAATAGGCCGGTTTGTCGCATTGGGCGCGGTTGGCGCGGACGGCTGGACCTTTGCGGCGATTGAGCACCCGGAACTGGATTCCGGTGCAATCGGTGTTCAGCGCCATTTCGCCGCCGAGGGCGTCGAGTTCAAAGACCATGTGCGATTTGGCGATGCCGCCGATGGAGGGATTGCAGGACATCCGGGCGGCGGCGGTCGGATCCATCGTGACCAGAGCCGTGCGGACGCCCAGCCGCGCCGCGGCCAGGGCCGCTTCGCAGCCGGCATGGCCGGCGCCGATCACTAAAACATCATACGAATTCATCGGGAGGGTGGGGGAGAGGGGTAAAAATTATAATGTGAATACAATCACGATATAAAGATATGAGACGAAACCCGGAGCTTTATTTTCCTACACAAAACCTTGAAAACAGGCGGTCGAGCATGTCCTCGGTGCAGTTTTTTCCGAAAATGAAGCCGATTTGGTCCAAAGCGGATCGCACATGGGTCGCCGCGGGCAAAAAGTCGCTTTCTGAACCGGTTTTGAGACGGTTTATCGTCGATTTAACCTCATCCAAGGCAATTAGAAGTGCATATCGATGCCGTTCGGAGATCGCGATGGGCTCTTGATCGCTTCCGGAGGGCTTTTGGACGATCTTTTGAAGGATTTTTTCGCCGATTTTAGCCGTCGGAGGCGATTTTTGGAGCGAAAGGACCATGGAATCGATTCCGGGGAGATTTTCAGGGCCGATTTTCTGTCCCAGATCGATTTTGTTGAGCAAAACGACGATCCGTTCGGGTTCGTGTTGGCCGATGAAATCGCGTTCCGGGTCGGAGAGCGGTTGAGAGGCATCGACGAGGCAAAGGCACAGATCGGCTTCCGCCAAGGCGCGGCGGGTGCGGCGGATGCCTTCCTGTTCGATTTCGCAGGGGGCGTCGCGCAAACCGGCGGTATCCACGAGCTGCAACGGGTAGCCGTTCAGAACGACGGATTCCTCGATGGTGTCGCGGGTGGTGCCGGGGTGGGGGGAAACGATGGCGCGATCGCGGCCGGCGAGGAGGTTCAAAAGGGTGGATTTGCCGACGTTGGGGGCGCCGGCGATGACGATGCGGGCGCCGTCGCGCAGCACATGACCTTCGTGCCAGGTGTTCAGCAGGGCCTGGATTTCAGCCGAAACGGCCTCTAAGCGGTCGGCGATATCATTCGGAACAGATTGCGGCAGTTCGTCATCCGGAAAATCAAGCATGGCCTCGACATCGGCCGAAACGGCGAGCAAAGCGTCGTAGAGCGCGCGGATGCGGCGTCCGAGGGCGTCTTCGAGCTGGGCGGTGGCGAGCCGCGCGGCGCGTTCGGAACGGGCATGGATGAGGTCCAGGACGGCTTCGGCCTGGGTCAGATCGATCTTTCCGTTCAAAAAGGCGCGTTTGGTGAATTCGCCGGGGTCGGCTTGGCGCGCGCCGGCGGAAAGAAGGGCGTCGAGGATGCGCCGGGCGGCCTGCGAACCGCCGTGGCACTGGATTTCGACCGAATCCTCGCCCGTGTAGGAGTGGGGAGAGCGGAAAATCAGCAGCAGGGCATCGTCGAGGACTTCGCCGGAGGCGGGATCGGCGATGGCTCCATGCGCGAAGGTGCCGGGCGCGCGCGCGGAGGGCAAGGGGGAGGGCCCCCGAAACAGGCGATCGGCGAGCGCATAGGCGTCGGGGCCCGAAACGCGGACGATGGCGATGGCGCCTTCGCCCGGGGCGGTGGCGATGGCGGCGATGGTATCGGCTGGATGGGGAACGGCCATGTGTGCGGTGTGATACACCGAAACGGCCAAAGCCGCAACAGCGGAAGAGCGGCGCGCGCGGCGCGGCCGGTCGATTTATTCCAGCCCGCGAAAACGCGCCAAGTCCGACCAGAATCCTCGGGGACTCGCCTGCAAATAGAAAAGCGCGACGAGGATCCACGCCAAAATAGCGGCCCAAGGCGCGGCCAGTTGCCGGCGGCGGATGCGCGCGACGAGTCCAATCGCGAAAAGAATCCAGCCCGCGATCAGCGCGCCGGCCACGCCGATCTGGGTGAACGCGTCGTACGCCGTCCAATCGACGTAGGGTTCGCTTTGCGCGCCTTCCCGCACGATCCAGAACGAAAGAGCGCTCAGAATCGCGACGATGAGCGCGGGGCCCGCGTTTCGGTTCATTTTCACGATCGGGTTTCTCGCAAGCCGACGACTAGACGCTTTGCGCGGCGGAGGCTTCGCGGTGCGCGGCGTCGCCGTGGAGAGCGCCGCGCTGGTCGAGTTCCTTGAGGCGGTCGATCTGGCCGTAGAGCACGAGAGTGTCGCCCACGTGGATTTCATCGGCGGCCCGGGGGGCGCCGATGAACGCGCCGTTCGTCTTCTGGATGCCGAGGACGAGGATGCCTTCGTGGGAAAGGGCGGCGTCTTGGAGCGATTTGCCGTCGAGCCAGTCGCCGGGATCGACCAGCATTTCGGTGACGGCGAAACCGTTCTGGAGTTGCAGCAGCGAGACGTAGTCGCGGACGTCCAGGTTCGTCCATTTCGCAAGGGCCTTGGAGAGCCAGCGGTTGAGATGCCGTTCCACCCGGCGGTTGTTGCCGAAGGTGACGAGCGCCAGCAGGCCGAAAATCAGCAGCAGGAGCGGCCACCACCACCGTTCGGCCTGCAGAGTGGTGAAGAGGGAGAGGCCCAGCGCGGCGATGACGGCGGGCAAGCTGATGCTGCCGGTCAGCATCAACATCATGATGATGCGGCGGCGCACGGGATGGTTGACGACCGTTTCGGCCTCGTGCGTCGTGAAGCCGACGCCCGAGAGCGCGGAGCGGGCCTGGAACATGGCGGACTCTCTGGCCATGCCCGTCAAAGACAGCGCCAAGGCGGCCAGGCGGGTGATGAGCATTTGGATGGCGACGACGATCAGCAGGGAAACGATGGCGGGAATCATGGCAAGTTCTCCTTGCGAGTTTCGGAATTGCGGATGGGGCGCAGGGGCGTATTCATTCGTCAGGCCTGGAGGGAGACGTCGCCGGCATTGTAGACGAGCAGGACGTCGCCGGGAAGATCGACGGTTTCCTGGAGGAACGGGATGAGCGCGCCGTCGGGATCTTCGTCGGGCGGGTCGAAGCCGGCGAACAGGACGGCGGAGGGCACCATGGCTTCGCGGATGGCGGCGATGGGGGATTCGGCGGGCATGACGACGAGGTCCGCCTCGATGCGGGCGCCGGCGAGCAGGTCCTGCATTTCCTTGGCGACGTTGTGGATGTCGGCCTTGGGGGGGACGGGGCGCAGGATGCGGATGGGATGGGAGCGCCATTCGGGGTTTTTCTTGAGCTGGTAGGCGAGGAGGAGCATCAGGGCGCCGTTGCTTTCCTTGGACCACCAGACGTTGATGGCGCCGGCGGCGATGCGCGTGCGGGCTTCCTTGTCCGCCTGTTTGTTGGCGACGACGACGATGCTACGGCGCATGCGCTTGGCGAGGCCGAGAAGACCGGCGAAGGTGCCGGTCTTTTCGGGATCCCGGCTCCAACCGAGCAGGAGGGTGTTGGGCCGCAAACCGCCCAGGCCGTGGCATTGGAGCAGCGCCTGGACGGCGGCCATGACGTTTTCATCGACGACGACGACGGGAAAGGCGTCGAGTTCTTCCTCGCGGATGGCTTTGCGCAGGATGTTTTCGGCCTCGCGCTGGCGTTCGAGGAGATCGTCGAAATCGCCGCGGATGATCTGGCCGATGGAGACGATGCCGTTGTCGGAGGTGAGCCAGGCGGCGTATTCGGCGAGGTGCAGGCGGTTGTAGGCCCCGCCGCTGAGGGCGAGAATGGACGGTCGCCAGTTCTTGGGGTGGTAGCGTTCGAGTTCCATGCGCAGCAGGGCGTTGCGGGCGCGCTGGTAGGCGAGGCCGCTGTCGAGGTCGCCCCATTTGACGAGGATTTCCGCGCGGGCGATCAGGAAATAGAGCAGGCCGGCGAGGGCGATGGCCCCGGCGGCCCATCCGGCGTTGATGAGGAACATGACGCCGAGACAGCCCAAGGCTCCCAGCAAGGAGAGAGACCAGTGGTTGCGGCGGAACGTGGGCCGGAAACTGGGATTGCGGGAAATCCCTTCGTAAAAGCAGGCGAGGTTGACGGCGCCGTAGGTCATCAGGAAGAACATCGTGATGACGGGGGCGACGACGTCGAGATCGCCGGCGAGCACGCCGGCCTGCGCGATGAGGAACGTGAGGACGATGGCGCGGCGGGGTTCGCCGGAGCGGCCGCTGCCGCGGCCGAACGCCTTGAGGGGGCGGAAAATCCCGTCGCGGGCGAACGCCTGCAGGATGCGGGGGGCGCCCATCATGCTGCCGAGGGCGGAAGAGAGCGTGGCGGCGATCACGCCGGCGTAGATCAGCGCGCCGGAAACCGCGCGGTCCTTCATGACGAATCCTTCGCCGAGCAATTCCGCGCGCGGCGTGCTGCCGGCCAGCAGGAACGTGATGGCGGCATACAGGAGCGTGGACACGCCGATGGCCGCAAAGGTGCCGGCGGGAATGGCCCGGCTGGGTTCCTTCAGGTCGCCGGACATGTTGACGCCGGCCATGATGCCGGTGACGGCGGGGAAGAAGAGGGCGAAGACGACGAAGAAGGATTGGTTGGCCGTCCAGGCCGGTTCGAGATTGGCGCGGAGGACGTCGGGCGAAAACGACAGGCCCGCTCCGACGAAGAACGACACGATGGAAAGCAGCAGGACGGCGAGAATGCCGTACTGAAGGCGGATGGTCCAACCCGCGCCGACGTAGACGCAGGCGAAGACGATCAGGTTGGTGAGGCTGGCCGCTTCGCGGAACGAGAGACCGATGCCGGGGAAGGCGGAGAAGATCGCCTCGGTGAAGCCCACGACGTAGAGCGTGACCGCCACGGCTTGGGCGACGAAGAAAAACACGGCGATGACGCCGCCGGACTCCGGGCCCAGGCTGCGGCTGATGAGGTAATAGGCGCCGCCGCCTTTGACCCGCATGTTGGTGGCGATGGACGCGATGGACAGGCCCGTGATCAGCGTGATGGCCGTGGCGCCGCCCAGAATCGCGAAGGCGTGCCACAGGCCCGCGTAGCCCACGACGGTGGAGAAGCGCAGGAACATGATCACGCCCAGGATCGTCAGCAGGCTCGGCGTGAAGACGCCGCCGAACGTGCCGAACAGCTTGGGCTGGACCTCTGCGGATGGGTCGTTTTTTTCGGTCATGATCGTGGGGCCGCTGGTTTCCCGGGTTTCAAGCGGAGCATGTCTTGCCGTCGATGCGGAAAAGAGTAGCGCGGTTGAAAAGGGGTGTCGACGGGAAAGGGGCCCACGAGCCGCGATTCCCCGCCGAGGAGCGTTTTGGATTTGGAAGGCGCTCGCGGCTCGATTTTGCGGAGGCTTTCGGCGGGAACGGGAGGGTTTTTGCTTGTGCGGGGAGGGTGGAGTAGCGTAGAACCGCCGGCAGATTTTCGCGGGTCGAAAATTGTGGGACGGTAGCTCAGTCGGTAGAGCACGAGCCTTTTAAGCTTGTGGTCGCGGGTTCGAGCCCCGCCCGTCTCACCAGTTTTTTCACCGGTTTTACTCAATAAAACCGGGGTTTTTCATTTTCCGGGGCGAACGGGCAAAAAAACGCGGTACGGCGATTTCAGGCGATTTCGGGCATTAAATGGGACAGAAAATGGGACATTATTGGGACAGTTGAAAAATGCATCGGAAGCCCGTCAATACGGCTTCATGCCGCGATTTTCATGATCTTCACGGAAAAATTGCGGATCAAAGGCAAAAAAATAGCGGCGGCCGCTCGGCCGCCGCTTGCATCATTGGGGTTACGATACCCCTTCGACAGAGCGCGCCAAGAGCGCGCGCACATCGGACTCCAGGAATCCGCCCGCAATCTTGCGTCCGGGGTAACGGACGCGCTTCAAATGCCCTTCTTTGCTGGCCTTGAGCACCCATCGGTCCGAGCGTCCGAGGATTTTTCCGGCCTGTTCGGCCGTCAAGACCCGATCCCGAACGACAGGCTCCTCGTCTGTAGCCTGCAGCGCAGTCTCGATTTTTCGCCGAATCTCGGCGGATTCAACGAGGCGAAGCATGGCTGCAACCGTTTCGATATCGCGCTGGCTGGTGCTCATGAAGTACCGCCGGCGCATGCGATGTATCCGATACCAATATCCACTTGAGGTTCTCCAACATAATAATTCCTTCCCGGCATGTTTCGCCGGCGTAAATGTCGCCGTTCGGCGTCCTGTATTCGCGGGAGACACACTCCCGCATTCTGTATTGCTGCTCGGGCCGGGGGGGGGGGGGGGGGCCCGCGTGGCGCCGGCC
>ERZ1645187.213-NODE-213-length-56378-cov-218.742450_pt1 | contig 56378 bp, 49 predicted proteins | sample MGYA00575352_ERZ1645187 | MGnify/ENA primary metagenome ERZ1645187 (study PRJEB40837, sample SAMN11349314) | freshwater sediment metagenome | isolation source: river sediment | host: Sediment | place: India: Wazaribad , New Delhi | collected 2017-02-21 ... | reverse complement strand
AGCCACCCATGCCGCGCCTGGATTGAGGCAGGCCAGGTGAGCTGAATAGATACTCTGGATCATCGATGATCCGGCGAATGCCGGCGTTGATGCTGTTGATATCGAAAGGGTCGACCAGACAGGCGCCTTCTCCCGCCACCTCGGGCATGGACCATAGGCGACTGGTGACGACTGGCCGCCCGACAGCCTGCGCCTCGACGATGGGGAGCCCGAATCCTTCGTAAGTCGAGGCGAACAGGAGGATGTCGCAATCCTGGTAGTGGTGCAGGAGATCTGCGCGGGTGAGGTCGCTGTGATTCGCCCAAGACAGGCCGCTTTGTACGAGGTGTGCGTGTTGGGTTGGAGACAGGGGACCGATAACGATCAGTTGGGCGCTAACGGTCCCACCCGGGTGCCCGCTCACCGGTCTACACAGGCTCTGGAGCGCCGCGAGGTGGCGTTCGAGGTTTTTGTTTGGCGTGGTGCCGATGAGCAAAAAGCGCGGGTGCTGACTATTGATAGGGCGCAGGTTGAGTCGGAACTCTGGGGAGACATTGTTGTGGATGACGCGCACCTTCTCGGGAGAGCAGCCTACGGCTTGGAGGACCTGGTGGCGGGTGCTCTCCGAGATGGTGACGATCGCGGCACAGCGTCGGGACGGCAGCCATAACCAGAAGAGCCAATAGAGCCACCGCTTGACCCCGCGATGGCGCTGCAAGCTGACGCAGTCGTGAATGGTCAGTACCGTGCGCCGGGGATCGAGGAAGAGGGCGAGGAAGTGAACGTCACCCGTGACATGGTTGACGTCACCTTGGTGGTAGCGGGCGCGGATGGCATCGTAAAGACGCCGCAGGATTCCGCGCGAGAGGAAACGGCTAAGGCAGCGCCGCACCTGGATGTCCGCCGGGAGGGCAGCCGCGATGTCTTCGTGGAGCCGTTCGATGCTGTAGAGGCCGGGGATGGGGTGGCGCAGGTAGTGGGTGACCTTGATCAATGGTCCTTGTTCACGCAATTAGGGCTAGAAAGGATTGTGTTGGTCCTGCTCTCGTCCAACTCGGCTCGCAGGCTGACGAATTCGGTGTGGGGTGCTTCGTATTCCTAGGTCTTAAGCTCCAGGTACCCGCGGGTCATGGCCAAGCGGTGCTGGATGCCTTCCGGGGGTAGCGGAGGGTATCGTTGTGCTCAGGGCACGGGGATGTCGACATGGTTAAGCTCCCTCTGACATGCTACCGCCCCGCCGGGTCATTTCAGGCATCGGTCAGGACTGGGGCCGCCGGCGGTCGCATCGCCGGGGTGGCGTTGGTGTGGCTCAGTATTATCACTGAGTCGTTCAGCGATGAGCATGCGCCATGCTGAAATGTACCGACTCATTGCGCCATTTTTCGCGTTTCAAGCGATCAGGATCGGTGAGGCTAGGCTTGAGCATCAGGGGTCAGTGGTCAGGGGTCAGGGATCAAGGAGGTAACCATACTCAACTTGTTGGCAGGCGAGTCCCCGATCCATCAATCTGGCTCGGGCTGCCACGCCGCCTGGTCCGCGGTACCCGTCCGGGAACACTGATCGCGCTGGGCGCATGCTAATATGACCATGATTGTTGACTATAGGAGAACGCGCGATGTCCTTGGCAATCCCCGCCGGCGCTTTCAAGGCCCGCTGCCTGCGACTGCTCGACCAGGTTGCCGAGACTCGCGAGCCGCTGGTGATCACCAAGCACGGCAAGGCGGTGGCCAGGCTGGTGCCCATCCCCCCCGATCAGGACTTGTTCGGCGCGCTGGCCGGGAGCGTCCTGGCCGGAGACGACCTCATTTCGCCGCTGGCGAACGAGTGGGAGGCGTGCCAGTGAGCGCGCTACTGCTTGATACACATGTGCTGATCTGGCTGTTGGCGGGCGATGGCCGCCTTGGCGCCATAGCGCGCTCGCGGATTGAACAGGCCGCCCGGGATAACGCCCTGCTGGTGTCGGCAATTTCCCCTTGGGAAATCGCGATGCTGGTCAGCAAGGGCCGGCTGGCGCTGGATCGGGATGTGGGCGAATGGGTGAACACCGCCTTGGCCTTGCCGGGCATCCGCCTTACGCCGCTCGCACCCGAGATCGCGGTGGCCAGCACCCGCCTGCCCGGCGTCCTGCATCCAGACCCAGCCGACCGCATCCTTGCCGCTACCACCCGCCATGTCGATGCCGTTCTGGTCACCGCTGATCGACGGTTGCTGGTATATGGGCAAAGCGGGCACCTCAAGACCTTGAGTGCGTCGGCATGATGATAGATGGATATTCTCCCGCCCGGTCAGCTCGGGATGGAAGCTGGTGCCAACCTCCAGCCGGCGGCCGACGCGCCTGCGGAGCTTGAGATGTCCCTGGCGTGCATAAGACCGGAATCGTGCCGTTGGCGGCCATGGAGTTAATCGGTTGCTCAGATCGATTCGGCCCCAAGGTTGCGCAAAATTTTCCGCGCCAGAGGTTCTTTGATTTCGGTGTGCCGCGGTATGGCCTCGACGATACCGGTTTGGGGGTTGATCCAAAGCGCGTGCTCGGCTCCCTGCCGTTTGAGGTAGCAGCCTGCCAAGCGCAGCCGCTTTTCCAAATCGATTCGCTTCATTAGGGGATCAGAGGAGCAAGGGTTCTCGGATAGCGTCCTGCGATAAGCCCCGACAATAGTCATCCAAGCGATCCTCGATTAGCAGCAGAACCGCTTGGCGTAAGCTTTCACGTGTCTCCTCAATCGTTTCACCTTGGCCATTGGCACCGGGAAATTCAGGGCAAATGGCCCAGTAGCCCCCTTCCGGGGCTGGCTCGATGATGGCGGTGAGTTCGGCGTGCATCGTTTTGCTCCAAGGTCTTGCTGCGGGCTGGATCTTAGTCCCAGGCGCCGGTCTTATCCCCAGCTTGCGGCGATCAGGCATGCCCAGCCGCGGCTGTAGCCATAGGTGGCAGGTGGCGCGCCGGGTGCGGCCGTCGGATCGCTGAGCCAGTGGCTCAGGGGGGTGCCAAAGCCGGTCTTGGGGCGGTTGCGTATGGCGTCGGGCAGCGGCCGGCTGGGGGCGAGGGCGAGCCACTGTTTGGGGGTTGCCCGGCGGTCGGACAGGCCGAAGGCGCGGCAGGTTAGCGGGGCGACCTGAGCCAGCAGGTGGGCGTCGACCAGGGGGACACGAATCTCGAGGCCATGGGCCATGCCGGCCCAGTCGGTGTCGCGCAGGAGCTGGTTGCGCAAATAGAGGCTCGACTCCAGGGTGGCGACACGGGCGAAGGTACCGCGGGGGCCGTTGGGCTGGAACTGGGCCTGGATCAGGCCGCGCGGGTCCAGGCGCTCCAGGCCGGCGCGGGCGGTGTCGGGGCCGAATTGCGGGTCGAGCAGGATCTCGAGCTCCCAGGGCATGAAGAGACCGCGGCGCAGCAGGTAGGCACCGGCAAGGGTGCCGCCGTATTCGAGCAGGCCGGGGAGCTTGGGTGGCAGGTGCCGGAGTCGGCGGGTCTGTCCTTGCGAGGCGCGGGTTGACCCTGCCTGGTCGAGCTGGGTCCCCAGCAGACAGACGGCGAGGCGGCGCAGGCCGCGGCCGAGGGCTGGGACCCGGGCGCTGGCGTCGCGCATCAGGCCGACCAGGGAGCCGGAGTCGATGCCGGCGGAGAGGAAGGCACCGACGGGGACATCGGCCTCCAGGTGGTGGCGGACGCTGTCAAGGAGGGCTTCCTTGATTTGACTCCCCCGCCCCTGGTGGGAGGGGGTTGGGGGGAGGGGGTCAAGGCTGGCTTCGGCGTCGGCATAGACCTGGGCGATGCGGTGATAGGCGATGGGGGTGCCGGGGCCGCGCTCGTCGATCAGCAGACTGTGGCCGGCAGGCAGGGCGCGGATGGCGCGGTACCAGGTAAAGGGTTCGGGGACGTGGCCGAAGAGATGGAAGCCGACCAGGCCGGCGGGATCGGGGTCGCGGGACAGGGCGCCGCCAGCGAGCAGGGCCTTGACCTGGGAGGCGAAGCGCAGGGTGCCACCGTCTTCGGCGTAGTAGAGGGGTTTGATGCCATAGGGGTCGCGGGCGAGGAAGATCTGGCGTCGGGTGCTGTCCCACAGGGCGAAGGCAAACATGCCGCGCAGGGCAAGGAGAATAGCGGGGCCCTGGTCCGCATAGCGGCGGGCGAAGAGGTGGAGAATAACCTCGGTGTCGCTGTGGGTGCGAAAGACGCAGCCTTGGGCTTCCAGTTCCCGACGCAGGGCGCGGTGGTTGTAGATTTCGCCGTTGAAGACCAGGTGGTAGCGGCCGTCGGCGCTGGCCATGGGCTGGGCGGCGGCGGCGCTGAGGTCGATGATGGCCAGGCGGCGGTGGCCGAGGCCGAGGCGGCCGTCGGCGCTGAGCCAGGCCCCCTGCCCGTCCGGGCCACGCGCGGCCATGTAGTCCCGCGTGGCGCGCAGCTCCGCCAGGTCCACGGCCGGGGCGGTGGGACGGTAGCTGTAGAGGCCGTTGATGGCACACATGGGGTTGGCAACCAGGGGGATGTTTGGGGTTGGAGGGGGTCGCCCGCCGCCGGCTGACACGCTACCGCCCTGCCCTGTCATTGCAGGCATCGGTCAGGATCGTGGCCGCCGGCGGTCACATCGAGGTATCCGATTTTGGCCAGGGGGATAATAGGAGTGGATCTTGCCTTTCTGGCCAGCACCTGAGGCGGACGAAAAATCCGCTCTCCCAGGCTTATAACAACTTGACCAACGCCGCGATGGCTCCCACCTGGGCGAACATCAAGGGGATCAGCCACAGCAACAGGCTGTTGCGACTACGCTCGATATCGGTCTTAACCTCGCCGCGCAATTGTTCGATCTCGGTCTTGACCTCACCGCGCAATTGCTCAATCTCGGTCTTGACCTCACCGCGCAATTGCTCAATCTCGGTCTTGACCTCGCCGCGCAATTGCTCGATCTGAAGCGTCAGGTCAGCACGGACCTGTTCGATCTCCTTTTGTAAGCGTAGTTCGGTCTCGCGCAGATGGTGCTGGGTCACCAGGTCCTGAAGATGAGGGTAATGTGCTTCGATCTGCTCGAAGGCCTCGGCGATCACCCGCGCGCGGGCCCGCTCGTCCTGGGCACTGGCCAGGGCCTCGTACAATGCAACGACGGAACCCATGCGTTATGCTCCTCCGGGGTTGGGTCGGTCGGGAATTGGCCTCGATTCTACTCCTCTCGTTTGTTCCTGGTCCCCGTCCGGCTTATGATGCGGGGGGAAACTAAACATGCGTTTTGCCCCTGAACCAACCAGGGTGACACTGGTTTCGCGCCTCGGTCCTGGCCCATGGGGCCGCCCGGGGCTCCTTCCGTCAGCCACCGACGTGGTTGGCTCAACCCTTACCGGAGAATGTGATGAAAAAAGCCCTCGCCCTCGGCGTCGTTGCCCTTTCCCTGGCCACGTCGGCCATCGCTCAGGTCAAACCTGAGGATCAGATCAAGTACCGCCAGGCCGGATATAGTTTCATGTCCTGGAATATGGGCAAGATCAAGGCCAATCTGGAAGGTGAATTCAACGCCAAGCAGGTGGAGGCCGCCGCCAACGCCATCGCCGGCATCGCCAACTCCGGCATGGGCGCCCTCTACGGCCCGGGCACCGACAAGGATATCGGTAGCGTCAAGACCCGCGTCAAGCCCGAGTTGTTCACCGACAAGGAAGGGGTCGGCAAGGTCGCCAAGGCCTTTACTGCCGCCGCCAACGACCTGGCCAAGGCCGCCGCGACGGGTGACAAGGCCGCGGTGCAGAAGGCCTTTGGCGACACCGGCGCCGCCTGCAAGGGCTGCCACGAGAAATTCCGTCAGGAATAAGCACTATACGCTTGATTAGCCAAGCCGCCTGCGGGCGGCTTTTTAATTGCGGATCCGGCGCTTCAATTTCCGCTCGATCAGTTCGAGGAGGGTCGGGTGGGGTCTGGCGGGGGTGTCAACCGCAAGGATGCTGGCGCCAAGCCTCCAGGGACGGATTCACGGCGTCCCCCGCCAGACGCCACCCGACCCGGGGATAAGCTCACATTGGCGCGTAATGGACCGCTGAGCGCCTCGTAACCGCCGGTCACCATTCCGGCGCCGGGGGTGGCGGGGGTGGTGGCTCGATCAAGACCCCGGCGGCCAGGGCCACGACCCCCAAGGCCACCAGCAGGGCGATCAGGAAGGGGATGAGGCCCCCGCCCGTGGCCGGCTGGGCCAGGGGGTCCGCGACGACCTTGGTACCCGTGATCATCGGCAGCACCAGGCTATCCCGCTTGACCCAGGTGTAGTAAAGCACCGCCGCGACGTGCAGCCCGACCAGCGCGAGGAGCAGGTTGACCATGAGCCGGTGGATGCTGGTCAGCCCTTGGCTGGTGGCGCCTTCGACCAGGCCGGCCAGGGGTCCCCGGAAGGCGATGTCGTCGTTGGCGAACAGGCCGGTCAGGGCCTGGAGGGCGACGATGGCCAGGAGGCCGAAAACCGACAGGGCACCCAGGGGGTTATGCCCCAGGCCCCGCCATTGGCCGCGCAGATAGGCCACCACCGTCGCCGGTCGGGGCAGGAAACTGGCAAAACGGGCATGGGTCGAGCCGACGAAGCCCCAGACCAGGCGGAAGGCCAGCAGGCCAATGATGGCCAGGCCCAGGCGCCCATGCCAGGGCATGAGGTCACCGCCCAGTTGGCCGGTGACGAAGGCCGCCACCATCAGGGCCACCAATAGCCAGTGGAAGAGCCGAATCGGCAAGTCCCAGACCAGGATAGGACGTTTTCTTGAAGCTTGTTCCATGATGCGATTAAGTCTGCAACCTATTGATTTGATTAACTTGCTCAGGCCAGCGGGGGCTGGCTCAGGTTTTTGAAAGTGTCCTGGGCATTTAGCTCACGGATTGATCAATTCATTGGCCAATTGATTGATTGATTGATTGATTTATGGATTGATTGTTTGATCTTTCAAGGCAGTGAGGAATGGCCACCTTGCCATCCCGCCACTCAGCCCAGTCGCCCGACGTAACGGTCCCGTGCGGCCTTGGCGCGCTCGAACACCGCCAGCAGGCCGTCCCCATCCCCCCGGCCGACGGCTGCCGTCAGTTCGGCCAGTTCGCCCTGGAAGCGATCGAGCATCTGGCCCAAGGCCTCGCGGTTGGCCAGACAGATGTCCCGCCACATGACCGGATGGCTGGAGGCGATGCGGGTGAAGTCCCGAAAGCCGCCAGCGGCGTAGCGAAAGATCTCGTCGTTCTCGCGCAGGCGCGCCAGGCTGTCGACCAGGGCGTAGGCCAGCAGGTGCGGCAGGTGGCTGGTGGCGGCGAGGACTTCGTCGTGGTGATGGACATCCATCTGGATCACCTCCGCCCCACAGGCCTCCCACATGGCCTGGACGCGGGTGATCGCGGCGGGGTCCGTCGTGCTCAGGGGGGTGAGGATCACCCGGCGGTTGCGATAGAGCTCGGCGAAGGAGGCCTCCACTCCGCTGTGCTCGGTGCCGGCGATGGGGTGACCGGGGACGAAGCGATCCGGGACCTGGCCAAAGACCTGGCGGGCATCCGCCACCACGCTGCCCTTGACGCTGCCGCCATCGGTGAGGATGGCCCCGGGGGCCAGGTGATCCCGGATGGCGGCGAAGGTCGAGGCCATGGCCCCCAGGGGGACGGCGAGGAAGACCAGGTCTGCCCCGGCCACGGCTGCCGCCGGGTCCTGGCTATAACGGTCGATGACCCCCAGTTCCACCGCCCGGCGCAGGTTGTCCAGGGAGCGACCACAGCCGACCACCTCTTCCACCAGCCGGGCCCGGCGTAGGGCCCGGGCCAGGGAGCCACCAATGAGGCCGACGCCGATGACGGTCAGGCGCCGGATCAGGTACTCGTGGCCGGGGGCCAGCGGTTTGCCGGCGCTGTCGGTCATTGCCCCAGGACCGTCGCCAGGGCCGTTAGCAGGCGCGCGTTCTCCGCCTCGGTGCCGATGGTCACCCGCAGATGGTTGGGCATGCCGTAATTGGCCACCGGGCGAGTGATGCAGCCCAGGCGCAACAGGGCCTGGTCGACGGGCCCCGCCGGGCGGCCCAGATCGACGGTGATGAAGTTGCCCACCGAGGGGATGTAGCCCAGCCCCAGCCGGCTCAGACCGGCCTCGAACTGGCGCATGCCCGCCCGGTTCATCTCCAGGGAGGCGCGGATGTGGGCCTCGTCCTCTAGGGCGGCGATGGCCGCCGCCTGGGCGATGCTGTTGACGTTGAAGGGCTGGCGGGCGCGGTTCAGCAGGTCGGCGATGTGGGGGTGGCTGATGCCATAGCCCACCCGCAGGGCGGCCAGGCCATGGACCTTGGAGAAGGTGCGGGTGACGATCAGGTGCGGCAGCTTCTCCAGCCAGAGGGAGGCATCCGGGAAGGCCGGGTCTTCGACATACTCGGTGTAGGCCTCGTCCACCACCGCCACGCAGGTGTCGGGAAGCTGGCGCAGGAAGGCGTAGAGCCGATCCCGGTCGACCCAGGTCCCGGTGGGGTTGTTGGGATTGGCAATCCACACCACCCGGGTGCGCTCGTTGACCAGGGCGGCCATGGCGTCCAGGTCATGGCCATAGTCCCGGGCCGGGGCGACGCGGGCCGTGGCGCCCACCGCCTGGGTGCTGATGGCATAGACGGCGAAGGCATGGGCGGAGAAGACCGATTCCTGCCCCGGATGGAGGAAGACCCGGGCGATCAGGTCCAGGACGTCATTGGAGCCGTTGCCGAGGGTGATGGCTGCCATCTCGACCCCGTGGCGCTCGGCCAGGAGGCGGCGGAGTTCGAAGCCGCCGCCATCGGGATAGCGTCCCAACTCCCCCAGGGCGGCGCTGGCGGCCTCCCGGGCCTTGGTCCCGGGGCCCAGGGGGTTCTCGTTGGAGGCCAGCTTGATGGAATTGGTGATGCCCAGTTCCCGCTCCAGCTCCGACAGGGGTTTGCCGGGGATGTAAGGCTGGAGTCCGGGCAGGCCGGGCGCGGACAGGTGCAGGAAGCGATTGGCGTGAGTGCTCATGCGGTTGCTCTGGGAGAACGATTGAGAAAACGGATAATTATCGGCCTTATCGGGTCGGGTGGTACCGACCCTCCCGGCACGCACCAAAAACTGCGGCGGATCGGGTGGATCAGATGACCGCCTTGGGATAGGAGCCCAGGATGCGGAACAGGCTGGAGGCCCGGCGCAGGCTCTCCAGGGCCGGGGCCACCTTGGGGTCCTCCCGGTGGCCGTCGATATCGACGAAGAAGACATAGTCCCAGAGCCCGCGCCGGGATGGCCGGGACTCGATGCGGGACATGCTGATGCCGTAAGTGGCGAACGGTTCCAGCAGGGCGTAGAGGGAGCCCGCCTCGTTGTGGGCGGAGATCAGCAGGCTGGTCTTGTCGTCGCCACTGGGCCGGGCATCCTCGGTGCCGATCACCAGGAAGCGGGTGGTGTTGCCCGGTTCGTCCTCGATGCAACGCTCCAGGATGTCCAGGTCGTAGATGTCCGCCGCCGCCTCCCCCGCCACCGCCGCCGCGCCGGGATGGTTGGCCGCCAGGCGCGCCGCCTCGGCGTTGCTGTCCACGGCGATGCGCTCCACCAGGGGCAGGTGACGGTCCAGCCAGCCCCGGCACTGGGCCAGGGACTGTTGATGGGAATAGAGCACCCGGATCGCCGCCAGTTCCGGTTCGCGGCTCATCAGGTGGTGGTTGATGCGCAGGCTGACCTCGCCGGCGATGCTCAGCGGGGAGCGCATGAACATGTCCAGGGTGTGATTGATCACCCCCTCCGTGGAGTTCTCCACCGGCACCACCCCGTAATGGCAGGAGCGGGCCTCGACCTCGCGAAAGACGTCGTTGATGGTCGCCACGGGCACGGTGTTGGCGGCATGGCCGAAGTGCTTGACCGCCGCCGCCTGGGTGAAGGTCCCCGCCGGGCCGAGGAAGGCCACCGACAGGGGCTGTTCCAGGGCCAGGCAGGCGGACATGATCTCGCGGAAGAGGCGGGCCATGGCCTCGCCGCTGAGCGGCCCGGGGTTGCGGGCCTTGATCCGACGCAGCACCTCGGCCTCGCGGCCGGGACGGTAGAACTGGCTGTCGCCCAGTTCTGCCTTGATCTCGGCTACCTCGCCGGCGCAGGCGGCGCGGGCGCTGAGCAGGCGCAACAGTTCAGTGTCGATGGCGTCGATGCGCTGGCGCACGTCCGCCAGCCGCTCCTCGGAGTTCATGGCCTTGTCCGCCGCGTGCATGGCACTGCCCTCCCCCGCCCCGTCGCTGATTTCCCGCCCTGGCCCCGCCCCCGACACGGGCGTCAGGCCCCTTCCCGTTCCTGGTCGCAGCCCAGACAGCGCACCGACAGCACGCCGGGGATGTCCCGCAGCTTCACCACCGTCTCCTGAGGCACCCACTGATCGAGATCCATCAGGGTTACGGCGATGTCGCCCCGGGAGCGGTTGAGCATGTCGATGATGTTGAGCCCCGCGGCGGCCAGGTCGGTGGAGATCTGACCCACCATGTTGGGCACGTTGCTGTTGACCACCGCCAGGCGGTAGGTGCCAGCGCCGGGGTTGCGCGGCAACTGGATCTCGGGGAAATTGACCGAGTTGGTGACGTTGCCGTCCTCTAGCCAGGCCCGCACCTGGTCGGCGACCATGACGGCGCAGTTCTCCTCCGCCTCACGGGTCGAGGCCCCCAGGTGCGGCAGGGTCACCACCCGGGGATGGTCCTTCAGCAGGTTGGAGGGGAAATCGCAGACATAGGCGTAAAGATGGCCGGAGTCCAGGGCCGCCACCGCCGCCGCGTCGTCGATGATGCCGTTGCGGGAGAAGTTGAGCAGCACGCCACCCTTGCGCATGTGGCGCAGGCGCTCGGCGCTGATCATGCCGCGGGTCTCGTCGGTCAGGGGGACGTGGAAGCTGATGAAGTCGGACCGGGCGACCAGGTCGTCCACGCTCAGGGCCTGCTGGACGTCGGCGGCCAGTTGCCAGGCGCGCTGGACGGTGATGGTCGGGTCATAGCCGATGACCTTCATCCCCAGGGCCCGGGCGACGTTGGCCACCTGGACGCCGATCGCCCCCAGGCCCACCACGCCCAGGGTGCGGCCCGGCAGCTCGAAGCCAACGAACTGCTTCTTGCCCGCCTCCACCGCCTTGCTGATGGCGCCGTCATCGCCCTCCAGGCCCCGGGCGAAGGCCCAGCCCTGGGCGATATTGCGCGCCGCCAGCAGCATGCCCGCCACCACCAGCTCCTTGACGGCATTGGCGTTGGCCCCCGGGGCGTTGAACACCGGGATGCCGCGCTCGGACATGCGCGCCACGGGGATGTTGTTGACCCCGGCCCCCGCCCGGCCGACGGCGCGCAGGGAGGCGGGGATCTCCAGGTCGTGCATGCTGGCGGAGCGCACCAGGATGGCGTCGGGATGGGCGATCTCGGAGGCGATCTCGTACTTCTCGCGAGGAAAGCGGTTCAGGCCAGAAACCGAGATATTGTTCAGCGTCAGTATCTTGTGCATGCTTTTTAATCCTGGCTCAGCCGTGAGTGCGCTCGAACTCGGCCATGAAGTCGACCAGGGCCTTGACCCCCGCCTCGGGCATGGCGTTGTAGATGCTGGCGCGCATGCCGCCCACCGAACGATGACCCTTGAGGGTGAGGAGACCCTGGGCCTTGGCCGCGGCGAGGAAGGGCGCGTCCAGTTCCGGATTGGGCAGGGTGAAGGGCACGTTCATCCAGGAACGGCAGTCCGGGCGCACCGGGTTGGCGTAAAAACCGGAGGCGTCGATGGCATCGTACAGCAACTGGGCCTTGCGCTGATTGATCACCGCCATCTGCTCCAGGCCGCCGAGTTCCCGCAGCCACTTGAACACCAGCCCCGCCAGGTACCAGGCATAGGTCGGCGGGGTGTTGTACATGGAATCGTTGTCGGCATGGATCTTGTAGTCGAACATGGTCGGCGTGCCCTCCAGGGGCTGGCCGATCAGATCCTCGCGGACGATGACGAGGGTCAGGCCCGCCGGGCCCACGTTCTTCTGCGCCCCGGCGTAGATGAGGCCGAAGCGGGAGACGTCGATGGGCCGGGAAAGGATGGTGGAGGACATGTCCGCCACCAGGGGGACCTCGCCCGTCTCCGGGACATAGGGGAATTCGACGCCTTCGATGGTCTCGTTGGGGGTGTAGTGGACATAGGCCGCCGTCTCGCCCAGCAGCAGGTCGGCCTGCGCCGGCACGCTGGTGAACTTGCCCTCGTGCCCGCCCTCGGTGACGGCGACCGTGCAATAGCGCTTGGCCTCCTGGATGGCCTTCTTCGACCAGGAGCCGGTCTTGATGTAATCCGCGTCCTGACCGCCGCGCAGCAGATTCATCGGCACCATGGCGAACTGGCTGGAGGCGCCGCCCTGGAGGAACAGCACCTTGTAGTTGTCCGGGATGGCCAGCAGGGCGCGCAGGTCGGCCTCGGCCTCGGCGGCGATGGACATGTATTCCTTGCCGCGATGGCTCATCTCCGCCACGCACATGCCGGAGCCATGCCAGTCCAGCATCTCCTCCCGGGCCTGGTTGAGGACGCTTTCCGGCAGCATGGCCGGGCCGGCGCTGAAGTTATAGGGTCTTGCCATGGTGGTTACTCCGTCAAGGTGGGAAGCTGGAAAGGTGGTAACTGAAAAGTGGGTAAGCTGATGTATGTCTTTGTTTGATTGGGGCGGGTGAGGGTCCGCACCCTTAAACGGCCGGGGATTCACCCGGATCGGCCTCCTCGGCCGGGTCCCCCGGATCGGCCGGATTCGCTGGCTGGGCTGGATCAGCGTGATCAATCAAACCGGCCGCGTCGGCTGGGTCGACTGAGTCCGGGTCCTCCAGTCCAGCCTCCAGGCCCGGGATACGCTCCACCCCGGCCAGGCGTTCGCCCTCGCCGACGCGGATGAGTTTGACGCCCTGGGCAGAGCGGCTAAAGACGGGGATCTCCGCCACCGTGGTCCGCACCAGGGTGCCGCCGACGGTGATGAGCATGATCTCATCCTCCGGGCGCACCAAGACGGCCCCCACCAGTTGCCCGTTGCGCGCCGAGGCGCCGCTGGCGATAACCCCCATGGTACCGCGCCCCTTGGTGGGAAAGTCCTCCAGGGGGGTGCGCTTGCCGTAGCCGTTCTCCGTGACCGTCAGGATAGCGCAGCCAGGGTCGACCACCAGCATGGCGATGACCGCCTGGCCCTCGCCCAACTGGATGCCACGCACGCCGTGGGCGCCACGCCCCATGGAACGGACCTCGCCCTCCCGGAAGCGGACGGCCTTGCCGGCGGAGCTGAACAGCAGGATGTCCCGCTCGCCGTCGGTGATGGCCACGTCCACCAGTTGCTCGCCCTCGTGCAGGTCCAGGGCGATGATGCCGCGGGACAGGGGCCGGGAAAACTCCGGCAGGGGGGTCTTTTTGACCGTCCCGGCGCTGGTCGCCATGAAGATGAAGTGCCCCTCGTCGTATTCCTGGACCGGCAGGACGGCATGGATTCGTTCCCCCTCCCCCAGGGGCAGGAGGTTGACCATCGGCCGGCCGCGGGCCGTCGGTCCGGCCTGGGGCAGTTCGTAGACCTTGAGCCAGTAGACCTTGCCCAGGCTGGAGAAGCACAGGACAGTGTCGTGGGAATGGGCGACGAAGAGTTTGTCGATGAAGTCCTCATCCTTGGTCCCCGCCGCCGTGCGCCCCTTGCCGCCGCGCTTCTGGGCCTGATACTGGGCGAGGGGCTGGGCCTTGGCATAACCGGCGTGGGACAGGGTCACCACCACGTCCTCGGGGGTGATCAGGTCCTCCAGGGTGAGGTCGGCATGCGCCGCCTGGATCTCGGTGCGGCGCGGGTCGCCGTACTGGTCGCGGATGGCCACCAGTTCGTCGTGGATCACCGCCATGAGGCGCTCGGGGGTGGAGAGGATGTTGAGCAGTTCGGCGATGGCCGCCAGGATCTCCTCGTATTCCTTGAGGATCTTGTCCTGTTCCAGGCCGGTGAGGCGATGCAGGCGCAGGTCGAGGATGGCCTGGGCCTGGGCCTCGCTCAACCGGTAACCGTCCGCGCTCAGCCCCAATCCGGCCTCCAGATCGTCAGGACGGCTTTGCTCCGCCCCGGTCCGCGCCAGCATGTCCGCCACCGCCCCGGGCCGCCAGACCCGGCTCAGGAGCCCGGCCTTGGCCTCCGCCGGGCTGGCGGACGCCTTGATGAGTTCGATGACCTCGTCGATGTTGGCCAGGGCCACCGCCAGCCCTTCGAGGATATGGGCCCGACCCCGGGCCTTGCGCAGCTCGAAAATGGTCCGCCGGGTCACCACGTCCCGCCGGTGGCGCAGAAAATACTCCAGCAACTGCTTGAGGTTGAGCAGGCGCGGCTGGCCGTCCACCAGGGCGACCATGTTGATGCCGAAGACCGATTGCAAGGCGGTGTGCAGGAAGAGGTTGTTCAGCACCACGTCCGGGTAGTGGTCGCGCTTGACCTCGATCACCATGCGCATGCCGTCCTTGTCCGACTCGTCGCGCAACTCGGCGATGCCCTCGATCTTCTTCTCCTTGACCAGTTCCGCCATGCGCTCCAGCAGCCGCGCCTTGTTCACCTGGTAGGGCAACTCGGTGACGATGATCGCCTCCCGGCCGCTGCGCTTCTCGGTCTCGGTATGGGTCCGGGCGCGCATCACCACCCGCCCGCGGCCGGTGCGGTAGGCCTCGCGAATGCCGCGCACGCCGTTGATGATGCCGGCGGTGGGGAAGTCCGGCCCGGGCACCAGTTCCATCAACTCGTCGATACCGATCTCGGGGCGCTCGATCACCGCCAGACAGGCGGCGATGATCTCCCGCAGGTTGTGGGGCGGGATGTTGGTCGCCATGCCCACGGCGATGCCGGCGGAGCCGTTCACCAGCAGGTTGGGGAAGCGCGCCGGCAGAACGGTCGGCTCCCGCTCCGACTCGTCGTAGTTGGGGATGAAATCGACCGTCTCCTTGTCCAGGTCGTCCAGCAGGCTGTGGGCGATGCGCGCCATGCGCACCTCGGTGTAACGCATGGCCGCCGGGGCGTCCCCGTCCACGGAGCCGAAGTTGCCCTGGCCGTCCACCAGCATGTACCGCATGGAAAAGGGCTGGGCCATGCGCACGATGGTGTCGTAGACGGCGGTATCGCCATGGGGATGATACTTACCGATGACGTCGCCGACCACGCGCGCCGACTTCTTGTAGGGCTTGTTCCAGTCGTTGCCCAGTTCGTGCATGGCGAACAGCACCCGGCGATGGACCGGCTTGAGACCGTCGCGGACGTCCGGCAAGGCCCGTCCCACGATCACGCTCATGGCGTAATCCAGGTAGGACTGACGCATCTCGTCTTCCAGGTTGACGGAGATGACTTCTTTGGCGAAATCCGGCATGGCGATGGGTGACCTGGGCGCGACGGAGGGCGAACGGGCAAGCCAGGCCGAGGGGGCGAAACCGCTCTAGCCCCGGGCCTGGAAAACGCGTAATTCTAGCATGGCGGGGGGTGGTAAAGCCCCCGCGCGGTTAAGTTAAGGGTCCTGAGGCGTCCCGCCAACGCCCTGACGAGGGCGGACGCCGCCGGGATCTCCCGTCAAGCCAAGAGGCTCGTTAAACGCCTCCCCTCCGGGATCCTGCCTTTTTTCTCACAACCACTTAGACCATCGGAGGCCGTGAAAAAGGCCCGTTTCCTCACCAGACCCGAAGCGAGCGGGTTTGGCGCGGCTGATGGTTCAGAGCAGGGGCCGCAGGACCGTCCGCTCCAGGCGACGGGCCAGGAGGACGATGAGGGAGACCAGCAGCAGGTAGACCAGGCCGGCCAGGAGATAGGCCTTGAAATACTGGAAGTTGCTGGCGGCCAGTTCCTGGACCTGGGCGAAGAATTCCGTGTACTGGATGAGAAAGACGACGGAACTGTCCTTGAGGTTGAGGATGGCCTGATTGGTCAGGGCCGGCACCGCCGCCAGGCGCAGGGCCTGGGGCAGGGTGATGAGACGGAAGACCTCCAGGTGGGTGAAGCCCTGGGCGCGGGCGGCCTCCAGTTCCCCAGGGTCGATCCCGTTGTAGGCGATGCGCAGATAGCGGGCGTTGTAGGCGGCGACGTTGAGGGTGAAGCCGATGATCGCCACCGTCAGGGGCGACAGGCGCAGCCCCAGGGGCGGCAGCCCGTAGTACATCAGGAACAGCAGCACGATCAGCGGCGTGCCGATGAAGAAGGAGATGTAAGCATCCGTCAGCCGGCGGGTGACGGAATGGTGGCTGATGGTCAGATAAAAGACGCCGATGCCGGCAAGCAGACCGGTGAGGGTGACGCTAACCGCCAGCAGCAGGGTGTTGCCCAGGCCCGCCAGGAGCGCCGGCCCGTAATCCAGGACCTCCTGAAAGAAGGCCAGCCAGTCGCTCATACCCCGCGGGCCCCACGGCCAAAAAAGGCGCTGATGTGGGGGTCCTGGTGCTGGTCCAGCAGGTGATCCGCGTCCCCCTCCGCCCGCACCCGGCCCTGGTCCAGAAAGAGGACACTGTCGGAGATATAGCGCGCCACCGTGACGTCGTGGGTGACGCAGAGCATGGTCACGTTGTCGAGAAACAGCCGGTTGATCAGGGCGATGACCTCCCGCGACATGCGGGGGTCCAGGGCCGAGGTCGGCTCGTCGAAGAACAGCACCTTCGGGTCCATGGCCAGGGCGCGGGCGATGGCCACCCGCTGTTTCTGGCCCCCGGAGAGTTGGGCCGGGTACTTATCGCCATGGGCCTCCAGTTCCATCCGCCGCAGCTCCGCCCGGGCGCGCTCCGTCGCCTGGGCCTCGGAGAAGTGGCGCAATCGGCGCAGCCCGAGCTTGATGTTCTCCAGGGCCGTCAGGTGGCGGTAGAGGGCGAAGTTCTGGAAGACGAAGCCGATGCGCTGGCGCAGGGCACGCACATCGGTGCCGGGGCGCAGGATGTCCTCCCCCTCGAAGAGGATCTGGCCCGAGGTCGGCTCGATCAGGCGGTTCAGGCAGCGCAGCAGGGTCGACTTGCCGCAGCCCGAGGGCCCCATCACCACCTTGACCTGCCCTTCCTCCAGGTCCAGATCGACGCCGTCCAGGACGCGCCGACCCTCGAAGTCCTTGACCAGATTCCTGACCACCAACAACGCCATGGGCGACCTCAAAGCCGGCTGATGCCCGGGACGGCGAAACGCCGCTCGACGGCGCGCATCAGGGCTAGCAGGAGTTTGTAAACCAGAAAATAGATGACCCCAACCGCGAGATAGATCTCCAGCCCGCGCAGGGAGGTGGCGGCCAGGGTCATGGCCTGCTTCATGACATCGGGAATCCCGACGGTGTAGGCGAAGGGCGAGTACTTGAGAACGGTGGTGAACTCGTTGAGCATGCCCGGCACCGCGAAGCGCAGCATCTGCGGCAGTTCGATGGCGACCAGGATCTCCCGGCGCCGCAGCCCCATGGCCTCGGCCGCCAGCAGTTCGTTGGGGTCGATAGCGTTGAAGCCGGCGCGGAAGACCTCGGCCAGATAGGCCCCGGCGATCAGGCCCAGGCTGAGCATCATGGCCAGCAGGGGCGGTACCTCCAGCCCGATCCCCGGCAGGCCGAAGAAGACCATGAACAGCAACACCAGGACCGGCACGCCACGAAAGACGTAACTGTAGACCGCCAGGAAGACCCCCAGGCCCGGAGGGCGCAGGCGGGTCAGGATCGCCAGGGCCAGCCCCGTCACCAGCCCGGTGGAGATGCAGGCCAGGGTCACCACCAGGGTGTAACCCACGCCCGTCGCCAGTTGGGCGAGGATCTGCCAGAAACTCATCGCCGCCGGTCCCAAGGCCTTAGCGTGAAAGTCACGGGAAGGACTTTCATTATCAGGGGTGTGTCCTGCCGCCTCATGACAGTTAGTTCAGCCAATCCCAACTGCATCAGTCCATCCACCCCAGGCGCATCGGATCAATGTTCCAAAACCTCCCATCATCCTCTCCAGCCGCCTGGGACATCCATCCCCGGGGCCTCAACTCATCCACTTGTCGATGATGGCCTTGAGCTTCTCCGGGCCAAGTTCGTTCAGGTAGCGGTCGAAGTCGTCGCGCAGGGGCGAGCCCTTGGGAAAGGCGAAGCCGAAGCGGTCGAAGCCGCTGAAGACGTAGCTGTCCTGGATCGGCAGCTTCTTGCGATAGACCGCGGCCACGGTGCCGTCGAGGAAGGCCAGGTCGATCTGACCATTCTGCAGGTCAGCCATGACCTCGTTGTAGCTCGGATAGAGCTTGACCTTGTCCAGGCTGTAGAGGCCCTTGGGCTCCATGTCCTTCTTGATGAAGTCCGCGTAGGCCATGCCCCGGGGATAGCCGGTGGTGTATTTGTTCCATTCCGCAAGATCGTCAAATCTGATGTTGCGGTCCTTGATGCTCATCAGGTTCCAGGTGTTTTCCAGGTAAGGCTGGGAAAAGTCCATGACCTGCTTGCGCTTGTCGGTGATGGAGATGCCGGAGAAGGCGACATCCGCCCGGCCGCTGACCACGGCGCCCAGCATGCCCTGCCAGTCATAGGCGGTGATCTGCAGGGTGCAACCACGGGCCTGGCAGTAGCCCGCGAAGATCTCCAGGTCCATCCCCTTGGTCTGGCCGTTCTCCTCGAACAGGTTGGGCGGGGATGCGGGGGACACGGCCACCCGGATGACCTTGGGGATCTCCGCCGCGCCGCAACCGACGGCGTAGAGCAGCCCCACCAATAACAATGTCAGCAGTTTCTTCATGGCACAGGTTCTCGGTAACTAGGGTTATATCCGCAGGATTTTGCTCTCGCGGTCGCCATTAAGCTGACCGGGTGGGTCGGTTGGCGTCTGGCGGGGGTGTCAACCGCAGGGATGCGGTTGCCAAGCCTCCAGGGAAGGATTCACAGCGTCCCCCGCCAGACGCCACCCGACCCGACCCAGCGCGGCACGGATTGACACGGCGAAAGTCGCATTATGCCGAATGCATCCCCGCCTTGACGCGCCTTTTGGGGTCCGTGCGCCGGTCGAGATGATCCAAGACCAGGCCCAGCACCCAGATGACCAGGAAGTAGATCGCGGCCACCATGATCAGGGGAAAGAAGGCCTCAAAGGTCCGGCTGCGGATGATGTCACCGGCCTTGGTCAGGTCCTGGACGCCAATGTAGCCGACGATGGAGGTCATCTTCACCAGGGAGATGAACTCCCCGCGATAGACCGGCAGGATGCGCCGCGCCGCCTGGGGCAGGACGATGTGGACGAAGGTCTGGACGCGGGTGAAGCCCATGGCGATGCCGGCCTCGGTCTGGCCCCGATCCACGCCCTCGATCCCGGTGCGGAACATCTCCGAGACATAGGCGCCGAAGTTCATGCCGAAGGCGATGACGGCGACGAGCAACGGGTCGATGTTCACCGCGGCGAAGGCGACGTAGAAGATCAGCATCAGCAGCAGGAGTACCGGCAGCCCCCGGATCAGGAAGATGTAGCTGGAGCCGAACCAGCGCAGCAGGGGCTGAGGGGACATGCGCAGCCAGCAGACCAGGGCGCCCAGCAGGGTGCCGAAGATCGTCGAGGCCACCGAGATCAGCACCGTGACCCAGAGGCCGGTGAGGATCAGCTTCCAGCGCTGTTCGAGGACGAAGTTGGCCTGGAAGCTGGCCTGGAGCTCGGCGAGGAAATCCTGAGGGGCGCCGCCCTGCCCCGCGCCTTGGTCGGTGCCGGCCGTCCCCGCCGCCGTGCCCGCCCCCTCCCCCGCCGCGCCGGTGGTGGCGGCGGGCAGATTCTTCTTCAGGGCCAGCACCACCGAGGAGACCTCGGCGTAAGGAGTGGAGAAGGCCACCTGTTTCTGGCGCTCGGGGGTGATCGCCAGGGCCGAGGCGATGAGGTCCAGCTTGCCGGAGGTTAGGGCCGGGATCAGGGCGCTGAACTCCAGCGGCTCCATCACCAGACGCATGCCCTCCCGGGCGGCGAAGCGACGCGCCAGTTCGATATCGAAGCCGACGTACTCGCCATCCATCATGCCGACATAAGGCAGGCCGACGAAGACCGAGGTCCCCAGCCGCAGGACCGGGCCCTCCGCGGGCAGGGGGATTTCCGGCATCCGGGCCTGGCGGGGGTCGCCCTCGAACCAGCGCTGGCGCATCTCGGCATGGGTGCCGTCCGCCAGGATGGCGGCCATGAAGCGGTCGAACCGCTCCCGCAGCTCCTGGTCCTCCTTGCGGAAGGCCGCGCCCTGGGATACCGGCAGGATGGGCTCGCCCAGCCGGCCGATCTCGGGGCTGGCCTGGAGGATCTCGGGGGCGCTGGTGGCGATGATGATGCCCGCGTCCACCTTGCCCGTTTTCAAGGAGGTGATCAGGTCGGCGATGCCAGTAAGATGGATGACCTGGGCCTCGGGGTAGGTGCGCGCCACGAACTGGTCCTGGATGGCGCCGGCGAAGACGGCGATGCGCCCCCGGGCCAGGTCGTCGAGGGAGCGCCAGCCCCGGGGCACCCGCGGGTCTCCGCTCATCCCGCCCACTGGAGTCTTGCCGCCAGCGGCGCCAACGGGGAGGGAGCCGCCATCGCCAGTCACCCGGTCCTCGACGCCTTCGTCCTTGCCCGCCCCCGCCGCTTCACCGCGCGCTTCCGTGGTGGCCGCCAAAGCGGCCAGGTTTTCCCGCCGCACCAGGGCCGCCGAGTGCTCGTAATCGTAGGGGACGGAAAAGTCCACCTTCCCCTGACGCTCGGGGGTGATGGACAGGCGCGCCATGATCATGTCGATCTTGCCCACGGCCAGGGAGGCGATGAGGGCGTCAAACTCCATGGGCAGGATCTCCAGGCGCAGGCCCTCCCGGGCGGCGTACCGGCGCAGCAGCTCCATGTCGTGGCCGATGGGTTCACCCTCGGCCTGGGAGACATAGGGCAGGCCAATCAGGTAGGAGGTGCCCACCCGGAAGGTCTCGCCGGTCTCCGGCTGGGGGATGGCAGGCATGACCACCGTCGCGGGTTGATCGGTAAGCCAGCGGCGCTGGATGTCCTCCAGGGTGCCGTCCTCCCGCGCCGCGGCCACGAAGCGGTCGAAGCGCTGCCGCAGCCCGCTCTCGTCCCCCTTGCGGAAGGCGGCACCGATGGCCGTGTCATAGAAGTCATCGGCCAGGATTGCCAGGTCAGGGTTGAGCCGGGCGATATCGCGAATGCTCACCGCTTCGGTGATGGCGGCGTCCACCTTGCCGGTCTTGACCGCCAGGACGAAGTCGGCCTGACTGTTGAAGCGCAGGATCTCGGCCTCCGGAAAGGCCTTGGTGACGAAGAGGTCCTGGGCGGTGCCGTTGAACACGCCAATCCGCCCCCGGGCCAACTTGTCCAGGGACCGGCTCCCCGCCATGGCCGGGTGGTTCTCGCCATCCTGGGCGGATGTCCCCCCGGCCTCCGGCTGTCCGACCGCCATACCCACGGTCGGCGGTGGGGCCGCGGATTGGGATGCCGTCGGACTGGCCAGCCGGCTCTTGAGGATGACCGCCGCGGCCTGGCCCTCGCCATAAGGGGTGGAAAAGTCCACCGCCTTGGCCCGCTCCGGGGTGATGGCCAGGCCATCGGTGATCAGATCCACCTTGCCCGCGGCCAGGGCCGGGATCAGGGCGCCGAAGTCCAGGGACTGGATCTGGAAGGCGATGCCCTCCTCGGCGGCGAAGCGTTGCAGAATCTCGAGATCGAAGCCGACATAGCGCCCGTCCTTGAAGGCGACGTAGGGCAGGTCGGCCACGGACACGCCGAGCACGTAGCCTTCCCGGGGGGTCCGGACCGGATAGTCGGGCATCATCACCCCTTCGGGGTCGCCGCTGAACCAGCGGCGATGGATCTCCGCATAGCCCCCCGAGGCGCGCAGGCGCGTCAGATAGCGATCGAAGCGCTCCCGCAGGGCGTCCCGGTCCTGGCGGAAGCCGATCCCCAGGGGGTAGGTAAGGAACCCTTCCTCGAGGATGGCCAGGTCGGGGTGGGCATGGACGATGGCCCGGGCGCTGATGCTGTCGAAGATCCCCGCGTCAACCTTGCCGGTCTTGACGGCGACGATCTGATCCGTGGTGCTGTTGAAGGTGGTGAGCCGGGCATGGGGAAAGCTCTGCTCGGCGTGGACGCTCATGACGGTGCCCAGGATGACGCCGATCCGCCCCCCGGTCGCCAGGTCGGCCAGGGAACGCCAGCCCCCCGGGGCCCCGACCTGGGTGGTCTCGCTGCTCCTGGCGGTCTCACCCTGGGCGGAAACCGACTGGGAGGGATCATCCCGCTCACAGCCGGCAAGGATCAGCGCGGCAAGGATCGCGAACAGCAGCGAGGCGACGAGGCGGGCAAGGTTCATGGGTTGCGGCTCGGCGGAAAGAAGGTGGTGAGGCCGGAAGGGAGGTGATGCGGCCAGGAGGACGATGATGCGGCCAGGAGGACGATCGGGCGACGGTCAGGTACCCGCCAAGGCCGGTGAGACAGGCACCGATACGTGGCCATCAGTCAGGTACCCGCCACGGCAGGCGAGACAGGCACCGATGCCTGACCATCCTTCAGGTACCTGCCACGGCCATTCAGTCAGGTAGGGATTCGTGACCATCGGTCAGGTACCTGCCACGGCCATTCAGTCAGGTAGCGGCCGCGGCCATGGGCGGCGACTTCGACCGTCCGCCATGACTGGGAATGACCAGCACCTGGGCGTTGGGAAGATGCGTGCGGATGGCGGCCTTCAGCCGGGCGGCGATCCCGTAGACCTGCCCCATGGTCAGGTCCGGGTGGAACTCCAGGAACAGTTCGACGAAGACCTGGCTGCCGGCGCGGCGGCTGCGGAAACCATGGATCTGCTCGTAGTCGTCGAAGTGGTTGACCAGTTCGCGGACGATGACGATCTCGTCCCGCTCCTCCAGGCTGCGGTCGATAAGATCACCCAGGGTGCCGGTGAGGATATCGCGGATGGACTGCACCACAATGAAGATGAGGATGATCGAGGCCGCCACGTCGATGAGGTAGGCCCACTCGAAGCCGCTGAGCAGCAGGGAGGAACCCACGGCGCCGATGATCAGGAAGTCCTCCAGGGCGCCCATACGCATCATGCGCCACATGGCCTCGAAGATGGGTGCGTGTTCGGTGCGCGCCAGTTGCAGGTTACGAAACCAGAGCCAGGTGGAAAGGACCAGGGACAGGCTGGTGAGCAGGATGCCGATCAGCCCCCCCTCGGGCGGGACCGGATGGTCGATCTTGTGCGCCAACTCGTAGCTGATGAACAGCACCGCCATGATCATGGTCAGGGCGACCACGGTGGTGGAGATCATCTCCAGGCGCCCGTAGCCATAGGTATTGCGCAGATCGACCCCGCGGGCGATGCGGCGCACCGTGTAGAGGGACAGGGCCGAGGCCAGGGCCCCGGTCAGGGCGATGACGAAATTGGCGACGAAGACGATGGAGTTGGAGGTCAGCATGCCGATGGTCGAGGCCCCGACGGTATAGATCTCCATACCCAGGGTGATGGCCAGCAGGCGTTGCTTGGTCTCTTGGTTGATGGCCGAGGAAAAACCGCTCATATGAGGATGCCAAAGGGTAAAGGGGAAAAGGCGGGCTTAGGTGCCGGCTAGGCCGGCGGCAGGGGGATGGCTGAACCGGCCCGGATTTTCACGCTAACTGGCGTGAGCCAGCAGTCCACACCCCTGGAAAAGAAGGACGTTACCGTGATTTCCACCCTAACTTTCATGAGGGGCAAGCCGCACCCCAGACGATGAAAGGCTCCACTGGTGTGTTTCACGCTAACCTTCCTCCGGCGGTAGGTGTTTGATCAGGGTCAGCCGGTTGTGGCCCGCCTCCCGCTCATAGGCAACCTCGTCCATCAGGGTGCGCATGAAGTGGATGCCCAGGCCACCGATGGGACGATCCTCGATGGAGCCCTCCAGCACGGCGACCGGGGCCTCCTCCAGGGGGTTGAAGGGTTTGCCATCGTCACTGAGGATGGCCATCAGGCGGCCGGGCTCGGCGCGCAACCGCAGGTGGATCTCATGCGGACGGTCGTCGTCATAGCCATAGGAGACGATGTTGGTGATGAGCTCGTCCAGGACCAGGTTGAGCTGGTAGATGTGCTGGATCGAGAGGCTGCCCTCCACCCCGAAGGCCTCGATCCGCTCCGCCAAGGCGGGGATCTCGCTCAGCTCGTTGCGCAGGGTAAAGCATTGTTCCAGGACCATGATGTGTTTGTCCCTTCTGGTTGAATGAGGGCAAGGCCGCGGGTGGGGTGAATTCAGTGTTCAGGTGGGTCGGGAGGGCGTCCCTTCCGGGCGGCGGAGAATGAGCAGGGTGATGTCATCGGACTGCTCGGCCCCGGCCGCGTGCTGGCGGAGATCGGCCAGCAGCCAGGCCAGGGTGGCGCGACCCTCGAGGGCGGTCCCGCCCGCCAGGATCTGGTCGCTCAGGCGCCGCGTGCCATAAAGGCAATCCGCCGGGTCCATGGCCTCCGTGACCCCGTCGGTATAGAGGAGCAGGGCATCGCCCGCCGCGAGTCGGCACTGACCCGTGACGTAGCGCAGGTCGGTCAAGGGGCCCGCCACGGGTCCGGCGGGGTGGCTGATCCATTCGACCTCGCCCGTGGCGCGCCGCAGCAGGGGCGGATTGTGCCCGGCGTTGGCGTACTCCACCCGGCCGCTGGTGGTGTGAAAGACGGCGCAGAACAGGGTGACGAACATGCAGGAGTCGTTGGCCTCCGCCAGTTCCTGATTCACCCGGGTGAGGACCCGGCCGGGATCGGCCTCGACCTTGAACTCGGCGCGCAGGAAACTGCGGGTGACGGCCATGAACAAGGCGGCCGGCACCCCCTTGCCGGAGACATCGGCGATGGCGACTACCAGCCGCTCCTCGTCGAGGAAGAAGAAGTCGTAGAAATCGCCCCCCACCTCCCGGGCCGGCTCCATGTAGGCAAAGATGTCCAGGTCCGCCCGCTCCGGAAAGGGCGGGAAGGTCTTGGGGACCAGGTCCATCTGGATGTTGTGGGCGACGGTCAGCTCCGCCTTCATGCGCTCCCGGGCGGCGGTGGTCTCCGCCAGATCGGCGATGTACCGCTTGAGGCTGTCGCGCATGATGTGAAAGGCCTGGGTGAGCTGGGCGACCTCGTCCCGACCCCGCGGGGCGGGCAAGGGGGCCTCCAGGTCACCCCCCGCCAGGGTCCGGGCCGCCTCCCCCAGGGCGGTCACCGGGCGGGTGATGGAACTGGCGACCAGCCAGACGGCGATCACCAGGATCAGCAGCCCGGCCGCGCCCAGCAGGGCCTCGTTGCGACTGAATTGCAGGATCTCCGCCTCCAGTTCCTCCTTGGAGATCACCGTGCCCATGGTCCAGTTGACCGTCTTCAGGGGTTGCCAGGCCAGCCAGGTCTCCAGGCCGCCGCGCCAGCTCACCCAGGGGATGAGCCCCTGCTCCCCGGACACCATCCGCTGCCCTATCTGACGCAGACTGGGGTCGTCGCGGGCCTCGGCGATGCTGAAGACGCTCTCGTTCAGGACCAGTTCCGGCAGGGGATGGGAGATATAGGTACCGTTGTGGGTCATGAGTAGACCGTAGCCCTGCCGGCCCAGGGGCAGCTCGGCCAGGACGCCATCCAGCCAGCTCAGGTCGATATCGCAGGTGACGACCCCGGCGAACACCGGCCCATTCGGGGTCGGGAGATGGATGGGGGCCGAGAAGGTGACCATCTTGACCCCGGTGGTCCATAGATAAGGTTCGCTCCAGATCTCCCGGGCCAGGTAGCGCGGCAGGGCAAACCAATCCTCGCTGATGTGGGCCCCCCGCCCCTGGTCGAGGTCCTCGTATCCCAGGGTGGCGCCGTCACGCCAGACGTAAGGGGCCGCGTCCGGCCAATCGGCGGGCTTCTTGTCCGGCAGCAGGGCCACGGTGGAACCATAGATTTCCGGGTGATCGCGCAGGGCGGAATGGAGCAGTTCCCGCACGGCGCTGAAGGGCAGATTGAGGGACTGGATTTCCAGGCTCAGCGCCAGGCCGCGAATCAAACCCTGGAGGGGACCCAGGCGGGCGTCGATCATGTCCGCCGAGCCATCCGCCAGGAAGGTGGCACGGCTCCGCGCCTCCACCTCCAGCCGGGTCAGGACGTGGAGATAGTTCCAGACGATTACCGCGATCAGGAGCAGACCGGTGACGCCGACCGTCCAGAGGAGGAGGCGATTGCGGATGCCCATGCCCGGTCCGGGGCTGGCCAGGGGTCCCGGCGCGCCGTCCCTAGTCACGGGTCCGGTCCTCCAGGGGGGCGAAGCGGGCGACGTCGGGCGCCTCCCGCAGCAGGCCCGCGGCCTGAAGGGTCGCGGCGGCCTCCTGAAAGGCCGTCACCTCCAGGCTGCCGGCGACCGCCGGGTCCTCTCCGGGGATGAAGATGCTCTCCAGCAGGTGCCGCAGCATCCATTGCTCATGGGGCAGGTTAGTGGGCACCCGGGCCTGGCGCGCCTCCGCCATCACCACCGCGATGGCCTCCTCGGGGTGCGCCTGGGCGTAACGCCAGCCTTTCAGGGTCGCCTGGCGCAGGGGGGCGAGAAGCTCGGGGTGCCGCCCGGCCCAGCCGGCCTCGGCATAGAGCCCGTCCTCGGGGAAGCCCAGACCATAATCCCGGATCTTGAAGACGCTGACCTGGTCCAGGTCGATGCCGGCCTGAAAGAGCCGATGCAGGTCGTTGTACTCCTTGGCCGCGCAGGCGGCGACCCCCCGCTCCAGAAAGAGATTGATGGAGTAATACTGGGGGATGGGGATGGGCCGTATCTCGTGGAGGGTGAAAAAGGCCTCGAAGATGGAGGATACCCCTTGCCAGTAGCTCACGGGCTTGCCATCCAGATCCTCGACCCGCAGGATGCCCATGTCCTTCCAGCCGATGATCAGGTTGCTGTCACGGCGCACCAATTGCGCGATCTGCACCAGGCGGGGCGCCAGCAGCAGGGCATCGGTGAGGGCGGCCGTCGCGAGTTGCGCCTCACCCGCGGTCAGGATCATCAGGGAGCCACGATCGGTGTTGGCGTGGACAAAGGTCACGTCCAGGCCGGCCTCCCGGTAGTAGCCATGGTCCCGGGCCAGGTAATAGCCGGCGAACTGGCTCTGGGGCTTCCATTGCAGGGCGAGGGTGACCGGGACCAGGTCCGTACCCTCCCGCGCCCCAGCGGCCAGCGGCAGGGCCAGCACCAGGGCGTGCAGAAGCCAGCGGCTCAGACCCAGCCCCAGGCGGTGGAGAAGCGATGGGCAAACCCCCTCCCCTCGCCCGGCGGCCCCATTCCCGGCGGTCAAGGCATAGCCTCCCGCCGGGGGCCTGATCCGGGTCCGCGACCGGAGCCTGAGGTGAGGGGCAGGCTCCACCATGATCGAGGCGCTGAAACCATTGGCGACGAACTGAAGGGCATGCGGGATCGGGGTGAAAAACTGGCCGGGCAGTGTACCAAAACCCGCCTAAGCCTGGGCGGCCACCGTCCCGGTGGCCCCGGAAAAATCACCGCCTCCGGGCCGGACAATTGCCAGCCAGGATGGGCTGTGATAGGTTCGCCCCGTCAATCCGCTTCCCTCACAGCTAACTGTTCTGGTGCCCTGATGCTCACTTTCGCCGAAGAATTTCTGCTGCTGGCCCATGATGAAAAGTCGGGTGACTTCGCCGATGTCGCCTTCACCGTCATGAGCGCCGCCCTCGCCGGCGCGGTCCTCATGGACCTGGCCCTGCTCAACCGCATCGACACGGATCCCCAACGCCTGATCCTGATCGACGAGGCCTCGACGGGTGAACCGGTGCTGGATTTCTGTCTGGCAGCCATCGCCGCCAAGCAGGAGAGCATGAGGGCCGACGACTGGGTGGAGGAGCTGTCCCGGCATGGCGAGGACCTGCGCGAGATGGTCCTGAACCGCCTGCTCCAGCGGGGCATCCTCAAGCGGCAGGACAAGCGCTTCCTCTGGGTCTTCAATACCCGCGTCTATCCGCTGATCGACGACCGGGAGACGGTCGAGGTCAAGCGCCGCATCTCCAACATCCTCTTCAGCGAAGAGATCCCCGACCCCCGCGATACCTTCCTCATCGCCCTGGCGGATGGCAGCGACCTGCTCAGCCACATCTTCAGCCCGGACGAGGTTGATCGCCGCCGTGAGCGCATCAAGGGCATCGTCCGCCTCGACATGCTCGGCCAGGCGGTCTGCGATTACGTTCGCGACACCCTCAACGCCCCCCTTATCCCGCCGCCGGGGCTCTGAAATCCCTTCCGCGCGCCGCCCCCGGCTGGGCACACGGCCCCCGTGCGGGGGCGCGCCACCAGGTGAGGCTCTGTTATCTAAATGAAGTCCTGAAACCCGCCTTCCTGGGGGACTAGGGCGGCTGGTCCGGGACGTGCACTGGGGTGAGGTGGTCTAACTGGCCCTTGCGGTTCCTGGCTCCGCTTAGCCCGGTGAGGCCGGTGCCTGCCGCATGAAACATTATCCCGGCACTACCCCCCGCCCGCCTTGGACCATGACCTGGCACGGGTACCGGCTCCGGCGTCGGTGCCGTGCCCGCTGCTCGCGGTTCTAACGGGACACCTAAGACACCCTCGCCCGACAGCCCACCGCCTGGTTAACGCAAACCCTTGCCCCCGCCCTGGGTACCGACCCTCAGGGGCGCTAACGGTCAGCCCGCTTAACCCGTTTCAGACCACGGATCAAACATGAACAGCAGTTTCTTCGAGTTGACGATGGCAGTGCTCAATACCGCCTGCGTATTGATCGTTATCGCCTATTTCCTGATCCGTTCCGAGCGGCAATTCACCTCCGCCCACAACCCCGAGAATCCGCGCGATTTCATCAAGCTCAGTCTTGTGTTCGGCGCCTTCTCGCTCTATGCCGCCTTCAATGCCATTCAAGCCTTTGATGCCGTGGTCAGCCTACGGCACACCGGTCCTATCGTGGGCGGATTCATGGCGGGCCCCTGGGTGGGCATGGTCGCCGGCTTCATCGGCGCGGTCGACCGCTATCTCCAGGGCGGTCCCTCCATGCCCTCAGCGGTCGCGGCGGTCATCATCGCGGGTACCATGGCTGGGCTTTATGTCCGGGTCATCAAGAAAAACCGGTTGCCCAGTGTTTGGGAGGCCACGCTTTTCACGGTGTTTTATGAGCTCGCTGCGGGTCTGCTGACCTTTCTGGCGGTGCCGGATTTCGAGCAGGCCCTGCGGATCGAACAAGGCATTCGGCTACCCCTGGTCATCGGCAATGCCGTTGGCGTCGCCCTCTTCATTGGCTGCGTCAAGATCCTCGCCCGGGAGCGGGACATCAGCGAGGCCAAGCGGCAGATCGAGAACGAACTGAACGTTGCTCGCAGCATCCAGATGAGCATGGTGCCGAAAATCTTTCCCACCTTTCCGGCGATCACGCAATTCGAACTCCACGCCATGATGCGTCCCGCCAAGGAGGTCGGGGGGGATCTTTATAACTTCATCGAGACCGAGGGCGATCGCTTCTGTTTCATGGTCGGTGACGTGTCGGGCAAGGGCGTCCCGGCCTCCCTGTTCATGGCCGTGGCCAAGACCCTGCTGGAATCCGAGGCACGTTCCAACCAAGGACAGGACTGCGCCCTGATCCTGGAGCGGACGAACGAGGGGCTGTGCCGCGATAACCATGAGTGCATGTTCGTCACCGTGCTGTTTGGTGTTCTGAACATTCATAGCGGTGAGGTGGAATTCTGCTCGGCCGGTCATCCGCTGCCCTTCGTGGTTCGACGCAACGGCGAGGTCAATCAGCCGACCGGCAATACGGGGATGGCGCTGGGCGTCATGGAGGGTGTCCCCTTCCAGAGCCTACGCCTGACCCTGGCCCCTGGCGATGCCCTGGTGCTCTATTCCGATGGCGTCTCGGAGGCCTTCTCCGCCGCTGGCACCATGTTTGGTGAAGCGGGCCTGGGTAGGACCCTGCGGCGCCTGGCGGCGGATGGCGAGGTACCGACGGCCGCCCACCTCACCCGGATGGTCACCGAGGCGGTCGATGACTTTGCCGATGGGGCGCCGCAATCCGATGACATCACCATCCTGGCCCTGAAGTACTACGGCCTCGATAGCCCCCCTGTCCAAGCCGCATGATCGCCTGCCCGCGACATCCCGACCCGGTTGGAGTCGTGGCCAGGTCAGGAGGTACTCGTGGCCGCCCCTTCTGGTTTGGCACCTGGTTGCTGATCCTGGTACTTGGCTGGGCCCTGCCGGTCGCCGGCGGGACCGCCTTGGCCGCGGAGGATCCGGCCCCGCCCAGTTCTCCCCTCCCCTGGCGTCTCGGTTATGTTGAGACCAAGCCCTTCATCAATTACACCGCCACCCTGGCCAACCTGGTCTACGCCCTCGCGGACCTGGGCCTGATCTCCACGGTCGCGGAGCTGCCCTATGTCCCGGAACAGGTGGACACCCGGCTTATTTGGAATTACCTGGCCAGCCGCGATCTCGGCCCGCGCATCACTTTTGTCGCGGACGCCTATTACAGCTTTGGCGACCTCAAGGGGGCTCAGTTTGGCGCCGTGACGGCGCCGATCATCGATAGGTTGCGGGTTAAGAGGGATATCGACCTGTTGATCGTCATGGGGACGGATGCCGGCAAGGCCTTGGCGGCCGGGGATCACCAGACCCCCACCCTGGTCTTTTCCACCAGCAACGCCGTCAAGGCGGGGATCATCGCCGCGGTCGAGGATTCCGGCAAGGACCATGTCTGGGCACACATGGACCCCCACCGTTATCGCCGGCAATTGGAGATCTTTCACGACATTTTCGCTTTCGAACGGCTCGGCATTGCCTACGAAGATACCCCGGGGGGACGGACCTTCGCTGCCCTGGAGGATGTCGAGGCCGTTGCCAGGGAGCGCGGCTTTACCATCGTCCGCGAGCGGGTCCAGCAACCCAGCCCGGGCAGGATGGAGGAGTTCTACGCGGAGCTTGCCGCGGCCAACCGGCGCCTGGCCGCGCGGGTTGACGCGACCTATTTCGGTCTCTTCATCGGCATCGACCCCCGGCGCTTGCCGGAGGTACTGGCCCCCTTCATTGCTCGGGGGATTCCCGTTTTCGCCCAACAGGCGCCCGATGATGTCCGCCATGGCGCCCTGATGAGCGTGGCGCGTGCCGATTTCAAAGGTATTGGGCGTTTCGGGGCGGAGACCATCCGCAAGGTCATGCAGGGGGCCAAGCCCCGGGATCTGGAACAGGTGTTCGAAAACAGTCCGAACATCATCCTCAACCTGGCAGTCGCCCGGGCGATCGGCTACCAGCCGCGCTTCGAGATCCTCCTGGTGGCGGACGAAGTCTTTCAGGAGCTGGCCGGGCAGGGCCATGAGGAATAATCCGTGAACACCGCGAGGATCAAAGGCCACCTGTTTGGCGGTGGCATGGCGCTGGTTACCATCGTCCTGCTCTTCAGTGGCTTCCTCAACATCGAGTCCTTTCGCACTACCTACCTCACCTCGCTCATCGGCAGCTACAGCGTCTCCGGCGGTGAGGTCCGTCGCCAGATCGAGTATGCAGTCAAGTATGGAAAATCCCTGGAAAACTTTGCCCACATCACGGCGCTGCTGAGTCAGATCCCCCGTGACACCCCGGCCATCGTGAATGTCCGCGTCATGCGGCCCGACGGCCAGGTCCTCTACGACATCCAGGGCCCGGTCAGCGAGGTTTGGGCGCCGGACCCCCTGCGCGTCAGGGCCGACTTCCGTAGCGGCGGCCAGGCAACGGACGTCATCCGCTGGGCCCTGCATGAGGGCATGTACCATGCCTTCTTGCCAATCCGCGACCGCGCCGGGGCCTGGATCGGTACCCTGGACCTGCAATTCAGCTCCGCCACCGTCGACGCCCGGACCACCGCCTACCTCTACACAAGCGCGGGCTACATGGTCGCGATCGGTATCGGGGCCCTGCTCCTCCTCGCCCTGTTACTGGCAAAAGTCAGGGTGATCGACCGGGAAGGGCGCATTCAGCACCTGAAATTCTCCGTGCTGCTGATCCTAGTTCTCATCCTGGCGCAACTGGCCTACGCCGGGCTCAACATCCGCATGTTTCAGCAGGCCTACCCGGCTATCGTCCAGGAAAACAGCCTGGCCACCGCCAACCTCATCCGCAAGACCATCGAGGAAGTCATTGCCAAAGGCGTGCGTTATAGCGATTTCGTCGCCATCGAAAGCTGGCTTGGGCGCATCATCGAATCCAGTCCGGAAATCGGGCGGATCGACATCCTGGTCAGTACCGACGGCGCGCACTACTCGACCGACCTCGCGGCCAGCCGAACGGCACCGCCCGAATCGCTCTGGGTCAGGCTCCCCATGCAGGCTGACACTTCCGGCACGACCGCGACCCTGGGCTTGTCCCTCTCCGCTACCCACCTGACTGGCAAGGTCCTCGACCTGGCGCTGGACGCCGCCACCATCCTGATCGCCGCCTTCTTTTTCATGGGAGAGATGGTCGTCTTCCTCGGCCTGATGCTGAAGAAACGCCTCGCCAGCGAACGCTCCCGGCAGACGGGCAAACCGGTAGCGATGGAGGACGAGGAGGACCTGGTCCGGCCCCTGGCCTTCCTGCTGCTCCTCTCCGGATATCTGTCCGTCTCTTTCATCCCCCTGATGATGCGGGAGCTGTATGAGCCGCTCTTCGGTCTCTCCCCGACCGTCGTGCTTGCCCTACCGATCTCCGCGGAGATGTTTGGCGCCTTTGTGTCATCCCTCTTCATTGGCCATTGGATTGATGCCCGTGGTTGGCGCCCGGCCTTTCTTGGTGGGCTGGCCGTCTTTGGCCTCGCCACCGCCTTCTCAGGTGCCTCGACCACGGCCCTCGAGTTCATTGTCGCCCGCGGGGGCGTCGGTTTGGGCTATGGCGCCGCCTGGATGGGGCTGCGGGGGTTGGTTGCCGCCGGAACCAGCGGCTTAGCCCAGACCAAGGGCTTTACGGTGCTCAATGCGGGGATCTTTGCTGGCCAGAACTGTGGGGCGGTGCTGGGCGCCATGCTGGCTGAGCGTATGGGTTTCTCCACCGTGTTTTTCATCGCCGCCGCCCTCGTCGTGGTTACAGCCGGGTTCACCCTGGTGACGGTGCGCAACCTCCAGTTGCAGCGCACCCAGGAACCCGGTGCCTGGCTCCGACGCGCCCGGAACTTTTTCGGCGACCCCAGCCTGCTGGCCTTTCTGTTCCTGGTCACCATCCCGTCCGCCGCCGTCGGCATGTTCCTCAATTACTTCGTCCCCCTTTATACCCATTCACTCGGCATCTCCCAGGGTAATATCGGCCGTACCTTCCTCCTCTATGGCATCTGCATGATCTACGCTGGTCCTTGGCTGGTGCGTCTCCTGAGCATAAGATTCGCCCCGCGCGCCATGATGGCGATGGGTGGCTTCCTCGGGGTCCTGTCGCTCACTGTTTTCAGCGTGCAGCCCAGTTTTACCACCGTGATCATGGCCGTAATTATCCTGGGCCTGGCGGAATCAATCGGCCTCGTCTCCCAGAACACTTACTTTCTCAACCTGCCCGCGGCCCTTGCCTACGGCCGCGGCAAGGCCTTGAGCATCTTCAGCGCCATCAAGAAGGGCGGTCAGATGTTGGGGCCGGCCGCCTTCGGCGTCGCGACCATGCTGGGGGCGGCAACCGGTGTCGGTTTGGTCGCCGCAGCCTATTTCGCCGCGACGGCCAGCTTTGTCGCCCTGGGCCGCAAACAAGGCGCTGGACATGCGCACCCGGCAACCGGCAGGCCTCAGCCATGACCGAGGAAGATCCGGGGTTATTGGAGCAGGGTACCCTGACGGTTCATCGGAAGGGTCAGCCCTCCAGCAGCGAGCTTTTTACGATGCGGCTACTCGGCCCCGAGCACTTCGCCGCGGTGGCCTGGGTACAGGAGGCGCTGATGGCGGCGCTGCACAACCCCGAGCTCTACTACCCCAATCCCCCCGATCTACTCCGGCTGTGCCTGGGTGAGCGGGGACTGACCATTGGCACCTTTGTTGACGACCGGCTGATCGGCTTTCGCTCAATCCTTTATCCCGGCGCACGGGAGGATAACCTTGGCCGGGATATTGGCCTGGCCGGGGATGAGCTGGACCAAGTCGCCCATCTGGAACGAACCGTGGTTCTCCCCCCCTATCGTGGCAACCGGTTGCAAATACGCATGACTGGCCATGCCATCCGCCTCGGCATCGCCACCCGTGACGTGCGCCATCTCTTCTCGACGGTTGCCCCAGCCAATGTCGCCAGCATGGCGGACAAATTCACGATCGGCATGTTGATCGTACGGACCAAGGAAAAATACCTGCATTACACCCGCCATCTGTTTTACCAGGATCTGCGCACTCCGCTGGGCATCACGGCAAACACTAGTCGCGCGGTAGAGCTCGGGGATTTAGCCACCCAACGGCAACTCGTCGAGGTGGAGGGCCTGGTCGGTTATGGACTAAGCGGAGCGGACGAGCAGATCAGGGTTCTGTTCGCGCAGCCCACGCGCCAGCTCAACTGGCGCCACACCAACAAGTCCTTCTAACCGGACGCCAGGCAATAGACCTGTCGCCTGGGGCACGGCACGAGCCGGCTGCACTGTGTCGGCCCGTGATCCACTGGCTAAAAGCCCTGAGTCAGCCCGCAGCCCTCCAACCCTCAGGCGTTCACCTACTCCCGTCCGTCAGCCGCGGATCAAAGGCATCCCGCACCACGTCCGCCAGCAGATTGGCGAACAGCACCAGGACGAACATGAAGCCGAGGGCCCCGGTCAGGGACCACCAGACCACCGGTTCCCGCCCCAGTTCCAGGCGCGCCCCGTTGATCATGTTGCCCCAGGAATTCATGGTCGGGTCCACGCCGATATTGATATAGGAAAGGACCGCCTCCGCCAGGACCAGGGCGCTGAAGTCCAGGGTCAGGGTGATGATCACCAGGTGCATGACGTTGGGCAGGATGTGCCGGCCGAGGATGGCCAGGTGCCCGACCCCCAGGGCCTGGGCGGCCTGAACATAGTCCGCCTCGCGCAATCTCAGGGCCTCCCCGCGCAACAGACGGCACAGCCCGGTCCAACTCGTCACCCCGAGGATCAGGCAGAGAAAGAACAGACGCAGGTCCGCCCGTTGGGCCAGGCTGGCGTACTCCGCCTCGTGATTGGCCATGTGGACCTGAAGCATGAGCACGGCGGCGGCGATGAGCAGCACGCCGGGGATGGAATTGAGGGTGGTGTAGAGGTACTGGATGAGGTCATCGGTCAGGCCACGAAAATAGCCCGCCATGATGCCCAGTGACAGGGCTGCCGGGAGCATGACCAGGGTGGTCATGGTGCCGATGACCAGACCGGTGCGGATGCTCTTGAGGGCCTGGTAGAGGACGTCCTCCCCCACCTTGTCGGTACCCAGGACGTGGTACTTGACCGCCAGGTCGGCGATGCCCCACCCCAGCACCAGCAGCAGCCCCAGGGTCAGGAGCCCGGCCCGCCAGGGGATGCGGGTCCGGCCGGTGGCCAAATCTCGCAAGCTGAGCCACCAGGCTCTGAACCCCCGGGCCCTGAACCCCCAGGTGCCGCGCCGCCAGGCCAGGGCCGTCGCCAGCAACACCGCCAGCAAGCCCCACAAGGCGAGGCCCTTCCCCATCCCGGACAGGAGGGTCGCGGCGATGTCACTCCCCCGATCGACCGCGGGATTGGCCAGATGGGCGCCGCCATGGCGCAGCCGCGGATAGACCCGTTGGCTGGTGCCATCCGCCAGGGTTTGGGTTTCCATGGCCTGAAGGTGGGTCGCGAAGGGGGCGGAATAGGTCTTTTCCTGATGCTCCCGCAGGGGCGCGAGCCAGAGGTCCAGCAGGCTCAGCACCTCCGGCGAGTAATGGGCTTGTTCAGGTTGCCCGGCGCCGGCAACCAGCGAGGTCGCGGATTTTGCTTCCAGGCGTGGATCAGGTTCCAGGCGCGGATGAAAGTGGATGGTATCCAGCAAGCCGATCGCCGCGTAGGAGCCCAGGACCACCAGGGAGATCATCCCCACCCGGCTCGCGACCACCCGCCGCCAGGGGGCGCGCAGGTGTTCGTGGCGCGCGGCATGGAGACCATAGGCCAGCAGCAACCCCAGCAGGAGGAAGACGAAGGCGTCGGTCAGGAGCAGGACGGGCATGGCGACGGGCGGGTGGCGAAAAGGGGGATGAGTCTGGTAACGCGAGGATGTCTGTAAAGAGGAATGAGCCAGATGATGTGAGGGTGGATGGAAAATGTGACCTGCCTGGTGAGGTGCAGGTGGCTGGCAAGGGGGGTGACCCCAATGACGGGTAATGACAAAGGGTACGGGAATGCTCGCTGGCCCACCCGCTGATCAGCTCAACCGCACCCGCGGGTCCACCAGGGTGTAGGAAATATCCGTCAGGACCAGGCCGAGGATGTAGAGCACCGACCCCAGGAAGACCATGGCCCGGACGATGGCGAAGTCCTGATTGTTGATGGCGTCCAGGGTATAGCTGCCCAGGCCCGGGATGCCGAAGAAGGACTCGGTGAGTAGGCTGCCCATGAACAGCAGGGGCAAGACCACCACCACTCCCGTCAGGATGGGGATCAGGGCATTGCCCAGGATGTGACGAAAGAGCACCAGCCGCTCCCCCAGCCCCTTGGCGCGGGCCGTGCGCACATAGTCCTTTTGTGCCTCCTCCAGGAAGAGGGTGCGATAGAACCGCGTTCCCGAGCCGATCCCACCGATGATCCCGACGATCACCGGCAGGATCAGGAACTTCCAGGCCTCCAGCCCCAGATCGTAGCCGGAGATCGGCGCCAGGCGCAGCAGCTTGCCCAGCAGATACTGGCCACCGATGATGTAGAACAGGCTGGAGATGGAGAGCATGGCCACCAGCAGCACCACTCCGGCCAGGTCGATATAGGTCCCGCGGAAGAGGACGATGAACAGGGCCAGGCTGATGTTGACCAGCAACCCCACCAGCAGCACCGGCACCGCCACCGCCAGACTCGGCCACATGCGCTGACCGATGTCATAACCGATGTCCCGCCCCGCGTCCGAGGGGCCAAAATCGAAGAGGAAGAGCCGCAGCGACTTGTCGAAAAAGATGGTCCTGGTCAGGCGCTCCAGCCCCTCGGCCCGGGCGTTGAACAGCAGCGGCTGGTCATAGCCCCGCTCCGCCTTCCAGGTGGCGACGGCCTCGGGCGTCACCCGCTTGGCGCCCAGTTGCATCCGCGCCATGTCGTCCGGCGAGTTGACGACGAAAAACAGCACGAAGGTGATGAGATTCACCCCGATGAGGATCGGCAGGGCGTAGATGACGCGGCGCAGGATGTAGGCGGTCATGCCGGGAGGTGTCCGTCAGCCCGGGCGATCGTCATTCTTGCCATCAGGCGGGTCGTTGAGTAGCGAGTCCGAACGATAGGGCACCTTGCCGGCGGGGATGAACCGGGCGGCCCGGTCGAGGTGCAGATCCATGTCATCAAAAAAGATATGCGCCTTGAAGGCCTTGACGACCGCCGTTTTTTCAACGCCGCCCAGGAAGAAGATCTCGTTGACGTAGACCCCCCAGTGGCGCAGCGTCTTGATAACCCGCATTTCCGCCGGTGAACTGCGTGCCGTCACGATGGCAATGCGCACGGGCGAGAATTCCACCATCAGCGGCAGGCGGCTTTGCAGGCGGGAGAGCTTGCGCAGCAGGATGGCGTAGGGACCATCACTCAGGGGTTCATCCTGCCGGGAGTCTTCATTGCTATGAAAGCGATCAATGCCTTCAAACTTGAAAACCAGCTCACTGGCATCGTCGAAGAGCACGGCGTCGCCATCGAAGGCGATGCGGACCTGGTCTTCAGGCAAGGGGGGACGATCCGCCGGGGGCTGCTTGACAATGGCCGCGGCGCACACCTTGTCGTCAATGACCCGTTGCGCATCCCTGACATTGGTGGTCAGGAAGAGATCGACGTCGAAGGCGTCGAGGTAGTCAACGACGGATTCTCCCCCGGTGAAGGCATGGCGACTGATCTGCAGGCCGCGGGCGCGGATATTGTTAAAGACGCGCACCCCCGTCTCCGGGCTATTGCGGGACATCACCACGACTTCCACCAGGGGCGAGCGGTCATTGGCCGCCTGGAACCGGTTCAGTCCCAAGAGCGAGCGCACCAGCGGCATGCCAGTGCCGTCGGCCAGGGGCTCATTCTCCCTCTGCAGCATGTAGGCACGATACTCCGCCACGGCGGTCTCCCGGTCCTCGGCGAACCTGGCCTGGAAGGCGCCATCGCTTTCCGTCATGTCGAAGAGCGCGGTCGCTGAGATGCCAACCACGAAGGTATCCGATAAATCAAGTGCCACGGTGGAGGCCCCGATGGTTGACGTGAAACGGGAGCGGCGCTGAATCTGGTGACGACATATGGAGGATGACCGGCTCCTACGTCAAGGATCGCGTGTAACCGTTGAGCCTCCCCTTCCCGACAGGAGGGGGGAGTAAGGGAACCAGCGGCAAACGCCACGGAAGCCTCGCTGGGAGGCGAGGGGTCTGAACGAATAAGACCGCGCAAGAGATGGCAGATCAGTCGAACGCGAAATCCAAGCCCGTGCTCTGGGTGCGCTCCCGATAGATGCGGTCGAACAGCTCGCTCTGGGCGACCGTGAACCGTTCCTTCCAGCTCCCGATCTCCCCCTTGCGGAAGAACCCTTCGAAGTCGGCAATCTGCGTGTGACTGCTGAAGGGTGTCCGCTGCATTTGTTGAAAGCTGGTGGCTGCTGCGATCTTCGCCACCAGCTCATCCGCAAGCTTCCGTCCCAGGAACCCCGCGATCCGGACCAGTTGCTGGTGAAAATCGCGCTTCAGGTCCTCGTAGCGGAGGAAGAGCAAATTTTCCAAGTCACGATGCTCCCACCAGCTCAGCACATGTTCGAACCAGTCGCCGCGTTGAATCTTCCCCTCCAGAAAGATCCGCAACCAGTGCTCCCAGGGGCCATGGTAGTGGCCGGACCAGGCCTTGCCACTTTCGAAGTGAAAATAGGAGACACAGACATCCTTCGGATTGCGCGCGATGTAAATGAACTTGCACGGACTCTCCCCGGGTCCACCGGACAGGGCCATGCGATAGGGCATGTGGCTCTTGAAGATGCGGGGCGAGGGCAGCGCCTCCACCTCTTCTCGCGTTCGCGGATAGGTCCAAGAGCTCTCCATCCAGTGGAGGCAGCTCCGCAGCGTGCGATCTGTCGCCACCTCTCCGTCGTGGAGGATCAGATAGATGAGATTTGCCAGCCAGGTTGAGCCGGATTTGGGGAACGAGCAATAACACACGTCGCCGGGGCGCGTGGCGATGGTTCGCGATAGCTCATAGCGCGACGGCGTGACATAGGGCGGCATCATGACATCCTCTATGATGCGGTATTTGTAGCCGTATTCGCCGACCTGAATGCTCGCCAGGTCCTCGCCATGGATGGCGTCCTGATATTCCCCGATCTTGGATTCCATATCCGGTACTGCAATTGTGGGGTGCATAAATTTTGATTCTGTTCGGGGTCAATACCAGTCAGAAAGTCTTTCCCAACTTCAGAAAGGTGTCAATGTGCTCACGACAATTCCAATCGCCGTGCTGATGAGGTGCCGTGGCGGCCCCGGTCATTGATTGAATTCCAGGCGTAACTCGCCACCCCCGGGGATCGCGCGGGCCTTGACCCGGTCCGCAAGCTGACGGACCAGGGCGCCAGCGACTCCCGCCATGGCGTGGTCGATCATCGTCTCGTCCTGGCCTTCCTCCAGCAGGGCCCGGAGATCCACCGTCCCCGCCTTGTCGATACGCAAGGCCCGTCCAGGATAGCGGAAGGTCAACGCAAGAGCGGATTCGTCGAACTCCGCCACCAACCGGGCGGTTCCCGTCAGCGCCTGATCATGACGCAGGATCGCAAGGACCTCGTCAACGACCAGCGTCGCCCGAACCACGACATCGCGCCGCGCGCCCCAGTCCGCCCCAGAATCCTCCAGGAGACGGCGAGCCTGATCCACTGGCCGCGGACCGTCGAGCAGGCACTCAGCCCTCCTGACAATGCCAAGGCGAAAGATCAGATTGAACAGCATGGCAAAGCCCACGCCCACCATGAGCCCCGACCCCAGGATGGGGTGCAGCGCCAAGGGTAGGTTCGCGGTCAGGGCCGGTACCATGTCAACCCCCGCCCCGGCGACGAGGGCCAGTCCCACGGTCGCGCGTCGTCGGGGACTCAAGAGACGCGACATGATCAACTCCGCGCCTGAAACCATCAGATAGGCGGCGGTATAGACCAGAAAGGCGCCGATGACCGGTCGGGGGAGCAAGGTGATGAAGGTCGTGACCGCGGGCAGGAAGGCCAGGATGGCGATGATCACACCCGTCAGGATGCCTGCCCGGCAGGCAAGGACGCCGGTGGCATGGGCCAAACCCAGGTTGACCGACGAGACCGCGACGATCGGCGTTCCGGTGACCCCGCTCAGCAGGTGGCAAAGTCCCAGTCCATGCAGCAGGCGGCCGATCATCGGTAGATCCGGTCGATACCAGTGGGCATCGTTCATCTTGTCGATGACGATGGCCGAACCCACGGCATTCACGGTGACCATGATCCCGATCAAGGCATAGGGGAGCAGCGCCGCCAGGGCCAGGGTGGGTGGCGGCGCCCGGTACTGGTTCCCCGGCAGGGCAATCCAGGGAATGGACTCCAGGGGGGCCAGGTCCCCAAGGCCAAGCTGACCGGTCAGGACGGCCGTCAGCAGGCCGGCCAAGACCCCGAGAAGCAGGGAGAGCGTGCGGGCGTGTCCCTTGGACCAGATCGACAGGGCGATGATCGTTCCCAGGGTGGCGACGGCAATCAGCACGGTGTCGGCCTGAACGGCATGGCCCGTATCCTCCCCCAGGCCGAAAAACCGGTCGACACCCGTTGGCACCAGGCTCAAGCCAAGCAGTATCAGCAGCACCCCGCTGACCTCGGCCGGAAAGAGCACACGCATCAGCGGCAGCAGACGCGCGCAAATCAGGATGGTCAGGCCCGACACCAGCGGGCCGGTGGCCACGGTCCCTGGCCCTCCCGCCTGGTACACGGCGACGAAGACGGCCATGATTAAGGGACCTGGCAGGACCACCAGCAGATGACCCGCGCTACAGCGGGTCGTCAAGGCATTGAGCAGGGTACCGGCACCCATGATCAGGATGCTCAGGGCGACAAAGTCCGCCAGCGTTTCGCCCTCGAGACCGATACCCTGGCCCGCCACTAAGCCATAGATGGTCAGCATCACCGCCGCCAGGGCGTGTTGCAGGCCGGTGACGATGGCGACCGACCAAGGCGCAGGGTCCGCCGCGAGGTAGAGCATGTCCCGCGGCCGCTCGCGGGAGCCCTCCGTGAAGGGCGGCAGCAGACGGTCGATAAGGGTCATGAACCCTGACTTGACATGAAAATACTCGCCAAGCGGCTTCATGGGCAATGATAAACGCCGCAGCAAGCTCTATTCACTGCAGTTCCATATCAAGCAGCTTGGCGCGGGTTTGATTTGGATGGCTCACCATGTCTCCATCTCGAACCCCAGGGCGGCCAAAGGTGTGCCGGTCTCGAACCACCAGGGGCGGAACTAGCGAGCATCAAACAATAACAGCACGTCAAAGGGGTTGTAGACCGCCTCGCCCAGCCAGTTGTAGCCGTTGTATCCAGAAACAGTGACTTACCAAAGCGCTGCAGGCGCGGTAGGAAGTAATACTTGCCCTGGTCGATCAGCCGAAGGGCGAAACCGGTCTTGTCGACATGGTAATAGTTGCCCTCGCGGATCTCTCGGAAGGTCTGGATACCGATGGGCAGGGAGCGACGGGACATGGCGTCAAAACCGGCGTGGCTTGGGAGTCAAGACATTAGCTTGGATTGTACTGCATATCGCTATACAATTTCCCTATTTACTGTCAGCAAGGCAACTTCGTCCATGGTCCATGCCTCCTCTACCCTCACGGTCCGCCTCGATCCGGACAGCAAGTCGTTCGTCGCCCGAGCGGCGGAGATGCGCCATGTCAGCGTCAGTGATTATGTCCGGTCGGTTGTGGTCGCCCAAGCCCGCAGCGAGATACAGGCCGCGGAGCAGCAGGTGATTTTGCTGACACCCGCGGAGCAACAGGAATTCTGGCAGGCGCTACAAGAACCGACCGCCCTTACCAGAGCGCAGCAGTCCCTGGGCGCGCTGATGCGCGGCGAATGAGCGCCGTCCGCTTTCCTCACGAATACCGCGTCGAGCCACTACGACGGGATCACCCGAGGTCGACATTCCGCAGCGGTCAGGCTCAGGTTGACGACTGGCTGGCGAACAAGGCGCTGCAACATCAGGAAAAGCACCTTTCCGCAACCAAGGTCCTGATCGATCCGGTAGGGACCATTGCCGGTTTCTACACGCTCGCGACCGCGCAAATCGATTTCGCTGACCTGCCGCCGGACCTCTACCGTCGCCTGCCGCGACGTAACCTCCCGGTCGCCGTCCTGGCCTGGCTTGGTATTCGCGACACTGCTCAGGGGCAAGGCCATGGCCGACGCCTGCTCGCCCAGGCTCTAGTGGATTGCTACCACGCCGGGCAGACCTACCCCTTCGTCGCCGTAATCCTCGACTGCATCGACGACCGGGCCTTGGCATTTTATCGCCGTTGGGATTTCCGCCCGCTGCCTGGACTTCACCACCGACTTTTTCTGAGCTGGAGCCAACTCCAGACCATGGCGACGGGTTGATAACCATCATCTTTTCGTTACGGCATCTCCACTTCGATCTCATGACAAGCCCTGCCGCCGTTCCCGCCGGCGATAGCCGAGGATGGCGGGCAGGACCGCCAGAACCAGAATGCCCGCCCCCAGCCAGAGGGGCCAGATCACCGGCTGATTCCATTCCTCCCGCAGCCGCTGGCGGCGTTCCGGGTCCAGGCGGCGGTATTTGAGGGTGTTGTTGGCCATGTCGTTGGGCTTGAGGTTGCTCAGCCAGCCATGGTGCAGGCTGAAGGCCTTGGGGTAGTAGCCCCAGACCCAGGGGCCATCGCGGCGGGCGATGGCGATCATCTCGTCGATGAGGGCCTGGCGCTCGGGGCCGTCGTCCAGGTTTTTCATGCGCTCGAAGCGGCGGTCGAACTCCGGGTTGGCGTAATTGGCGGCGTTCTCACCGCCGCCGGTCACCTTGCCGTTGGGACCACAGAGCAGGAAGAGGAAGTTCTCGGGGTCTGGGTAGTCGGCGTGCCAGCCCCAGGTGAAGAGCTGGCCGGTACCCAGGCGCATCTTCTCCTGGAAGCGGTTGTAGTCGGTGGCGCGCACCACCAGCTCGATGCCCAGCTTGGCGAACTGCTTGCGCAGCCAGGCGAGCCGCGCCTTGTCGTCCGGGCCGCTGGCCACCGCCTCGTAATAGAGATTGAGAGCCTGTCCGGTGGCCGGGTCCCGCCCGCCGGGGTAGCCGGCCTGGACCATAAGCACCTGGGCCTCGTCCAGACTCTGGCGCACCGCCTGCCCCCCTCTCTCAGAAGAGGTTAGGAGCTTTTCTTCCTGTTCCTTTTGGTCATCCCGTTCCTTTTCCGCACCTGGGATTAGAGTTTTTTCTTCCCGTTGTTCACCTTTATAAGGGGTTAGGGGCTTTCCTTTACCTTCCATTCGCTCGCCTGAGGTCAGGGTATTTTCCTCACTTTCCTTTTTAATATTGAGGATTGGGTCCATTTCTTCATGTTCTCTATTATTTCCCTGTTCATGCACTTGCCAGCGGTACACGTAGGGATTGACGCCCGCCGCCCCCTGGCGATGGCCAAAAATGCCTGGTGGTAGGGGGCCTTGAGCCGGCAAGCCGCGGCCATTGGCGAAGATGGCGATGTATTCCTCTTGATCCATGGCGATGGCGATGGCCCGGCGCAAGAGGCGGGCACGATCCGAATCACCCCCGACCACCGGGTCGCGCATGTTGAACCCTAGGTAAAAGATGGAGGTTTCCACTGCGGTCAGCAGGCCGATACCCTTCGCCGCCATGGCCTCCGTCAGCCCGGCGCCCCCTTGGGCATCGATGCGGATGGCCTGATCGAAGGCATCCGAGCTGATCCCGGAGCTGTCGTACCAGCCTTGCAGAAATTTGTTCCAGTAAGGAATGCTCTCCTTTTCCAAGGCATACACGGCGCGGTCGATGAAGGGCAAGGGTTGGCCGGCATCCGCCAGCAGGCCAGCGGCCTGGTCTTCCGGCATGCCTTCGCTGGGATACAGCTCACCATGAAAGTGAGGATTGCGCGTCAACACCATGCGCAGATTGGGATTGTTTTCGCTTAGATAGTAGGGACCGGTGCCGATGGGATACCAGTCCAGGGTCAGATTCCGCGCCTGCATCCCTGGCTGGTCATAGAACTTCTCCGCCTCCCAGGGCATGGGGGCAAAGAAGGGCATGGCCAGCCAGTAGAGGAACTGGGGGTATTTGCCCTTGACCCGGATGCGGTAGCGATAGCGGTCCAGTACCTCGGCCCCCGCGAAGGGGATGGTGGTCAAATCCAGGAAGGGCCGTTCACCTGAAGGAGCGGCGGTGCCTTCGTTGTGGGTGGTTTCAGCGGATTCAGCCGCCTGACCAGCGCTGCCCGAGTCCTTGGCCGTTCCATCCCGGGTGCCACTGGTTTCAGCGGTAGAGGGACTGGCGGGACTGGTGGCGGCTGCCTCGATCCGCGCCGTCAGTTCCTGGAAATCGTGAAGATGCTCCCCCAACAACCCGGCGATGGGCGAATGCCGCCAGGGGGTCGCCAGACGTTTGATCTGGTAAACATAGTCCGCCGCGGTCAATTCCCGGGTCCCGGTTTCGGGAAAGTCCGCCAACTGCCTGATCGCCCGAAGATCAGCGCTGGTCGGGGCATGGTAGCGATAGGCCCCGGCCTTGTCCCGAGCCAGGGCCGGATGGGGCTGGTAGAGGATGCCCGGCCGGATCTGGATGACGTAATCGGTCCAGGCGATGGTCTCCGCCGGGGCATCGCCGGGCAGGGGTTGGCCATCGGCGGCGAAGTAAGCGGGCTGGGGCAGGTCGGTGGCGGTCAGGGGCACGAGCCGATAGGGCCGCAACAGGAAGTGATATTGCAAGGGCGGCTCATAGATCTGCGCCAGGAAGGCGTATTCGTTGGAGCTATAGGACCTGGCCGGATCCAGGTGCTTGGGACGTTCCTCAAAGGAGGCGTAGAGGATATTGGCCCCCGCCTCGTCCCGGGGCCAGGGGTTGTTCCACGGCCCCTCCGTGCAACCTGCCAATAACGTCAGGCATAGCCCCAGCATCCAGCCGACAAGGTCAAAGGGCTTATGCAATATGGCTTTCATAGCTTTGTTTTTATTGAGGATCAGCCTAGGGTAAAGGTGACTGAGCGTTCATCGCTCGGGCCGACATCCGCCCACTTCTGCCGCTCGTGACCAATCGCTGACCGCCTGGGCGAGGCCGACCGACGTGCCCGGCGCGGGCAACAATTGTTCGCCTACCCTTCCGCCGGTGGCGCGGATTCGGTAATGTTGCCCGCCTGCCGGGTGTCCCAGTCGCCAATGCCCCACCGGGCCATCCCCGCCTTGGTCCTGGACCTGGCCTTGACCCCGGATATTTTGCCAACAATCGAGGTTCGCGCGTCATGGGCTTCCTGCAAGACAAAAAAATTCTCATCACCGGCGTCGCCAGCAACCGCTCCATCGCCTGGGGCATCGCCCAGGCGATGCACGCGCAGGGGGCATCCCTGGCCTTTACCTTCCAGGGCGACAAACTCCAGGGCCGGGTCGAGGAGGTGGCGGCCAAGTGCGGCTCGGATATCGTGCTGCCCCTGGACGTGGCTAGAGACGAGCAGATCGCCGCCTGCTTCCGTGAGCTAGGCCAGCGCTGGGACGGCCTGGACGGCATCGTCCACTCCATTGGCTTCGCCCCCCGGGAGCAACTGGAGGGCGACTACGTGGACGCGGTGACCCGCGAGGGCTTCGCCATCGCCCATGACATAAGCTCCTACAGCTTCGCCGCCCTGGCCAAGGCGGGCCGCGACATGATGGCGGGCCGTAACGGCGCCCTCCTCACCCTCAGTTACCTGGGCGCCGAGCGCGCCGTGCCCCACTACAACGTCATGGGCCTGGCCAAGGCCAGCCTGGAGGCCAACGTCCGCTACCTGGCCGCCTCCCTGGGGCCCAAGGGCACCCGGGTCAATGGCATCTCCGCCGGTCCCATCCGCACCCTCGCCGCCTCGGGCATATCCGACTTCCGCTCCATGCTCAAGCAGGTGGAGGAGAAGACCCCCCTGCGCCGTAACGTGACCATCGAGGAGGTCGGCAACGCCGCCGCCTTCCTCTGTTCGGACCTCGCCTCCGGCATCACCGGGGAGATCATCTACGTCGATACGGGCTACCATATCCTTGGTCTGGGCTAGGAAACTTCAGCCTGGGCCAGGCTGCCCACCGGCGCCCGGCGTCTCTCCCGACCGCTGGGCCCGGGCCTTCCGCCCGCTCCCTGACGCCCCATGACCCATCACACCCTCCTCATCGTCGATGACGACCCCGCCGATCTGGCGGAGCTGAGCCGCAGTCTGCGTCCCGATTACCGTCCGCTGAGCGCTAGCTCCGGCGAAGAGGCCCTGCGTCTGCTGGGCGGTGATGAGCGACCCGACCTGATCCTGCTCGACGCCCGCATGCCGGGCCTGGACGGCACCAGTCTCCTCACCCGATTACAGCGGGACCCCGAACTGCGTCAACTCCCGGTCCTGCTGCTGATCACCCGGCAGGACGGTATCGACGAGGAACAGGCCATCGCCCTCGGGGCGGCGGATTTCATCCGCAAGCCCTTCAAACCCCTAGTCCTGAAGGCGCGGGTGCGCACCCACCTGGAACTGCGGCGCTGGCGCACGTTGGCTGAGCAGGAACAGGCCCGGCCCAGCGCCAGCCAGTGGGAGCGGTACAGTCAGGTGCTGCAGAATGCCATCCTCGGCACCCTGGCGGGCCTGGTGGAGACGCGGGAACCGGAGTCGAGCCAGCACATTCCCCGCACCCGCCGTTATGTCGAGATCCTGGCGACCCGGGTGGCCGCGCTGCCGCGCTTCGCCGCGGAGCTGACCCCGGCCCGGATCAGCCTCATCGGCAAGGCATCACAGCTCCATGACATCGGCAAGATCGGCATCCCCGAACACATCCTGCTCAAGCCCGGGGGGCTGGACGCCACGGAATTCGAGGTCATCAAGACCCATAGCCGACTGGGGGGTGAGATCCTGACCCGGGTCATGGGTCAGGCCGAGGCCGCCCTGGCTGAGTACCCCGCGGAAGAGCGCCAGGCCGCCCTCGCCTACCTGGAACTCGCCCGGGCCATCGCCACCAGCCATCACGAACGCTGGGACGGCGGTGGCTATCCCGCGGGCCTGATAGGGGAGGCTATCCCCCTGCCCGCCCGGCTCATGGCCCTGGCCGATGTCTTCGATGCCTTCACCACCCGCCGGGTCTACAAACCGGCCTTGGGCCTGGCGGTCACCCGGGACTACATCCAGTCCCAGAGTGGCAAGCAGTTCGATCCCCAGGTGGTGGAGGCCTTCATCGCCAGCTTCGACGAATTCGCCCGCATCGCCCAGGAGTATCCCGACCCCCGCCCCGCCTGAGGGTCGGCCACGCCGCCGCGGACGGCATGCCGCGCAAGCGCGCCAAGCGCCGCGTCGGGCAGCCAGAGATTCAGGCACTCACGAGAGGACGGCGGATGGTTCCCTGCCGAGCGGCAAGGTCCACGGGAACCGGCCGCCGCTTTTTTCAGCCCGCCATCCGCTCCCGCAGCCAGGCGTACCAGGCCTCCAGCCCCTCCCCGCTGCGGGCGGAGACCTGGAGGACCTGAATGTCCGGATTCACCCGCCGGGCGTAACCGATGCACTGCTCGACATCGAAATCCAGATAGGGGAGGAGGTCGATCTTGTTGAGGAGGATCAGGTCCGCGGCATGGAACATGTCCGGGTACTTGAGCGGCTTGTCCTCACCCTCGGTGACCGAGAGGATGGCGACCTTGTGGGCCTCGCCCAGGTCGAAGGCCGCCGGGCAGACCAGATTGCCGACGTTCTCGATGAACAGCAGGCTGCGCGGGGCCAGGGCGATGCTCTCGATGGCATGGCCGACCATGTGGGCGTCCAGATGGCAGCCCTTGCCGGTGTTGATCTGCAGGGCCGGGACGCCGGTGGCGCGGATGCGATCGGCGTCGTGACTGGTCTGCTGATCGCCCTCGATCACCGCCAGGGGGTAATGGTCCTTGAGGTCCTGGATGCTGCGGGTCAGGAGGCTGGTCTTGCCGGAGCCAGGGCTGGAGACCAGGTTCAGGGCCAGAATGCCGTGGGCCTGGAACCAGGAGCGGTTGGCGGCGGCGTATTGATCGTTCTTGCCGAGGATGTCCTGTTCGATCTGCACCATGCGACCCTGGCTGAGCCCCGGGGCGTGAGCGTGGGCGGGACCCAGGCCGTAATGATGGTGTCCAGCGTCGCCATGGGCATGATGATGCGCTTCAGTCAGGTCATGGACGGCGTCAGGCTCATGGGCATGATCGTGGGAATGATCATGGGCATCGTCCGGACCATGAAGGTGGTCGTGGGTATGATCGTGCCCCTGTCCTAGAGCATGATCGTGGTCATGACGATGGCTGTGCGTATGGGCGTGACTATGTTCCAGGCCCGGGCCATGGTGGTGGCTATGAGAATGGATGTGGGAGTGGAGATGATCATGGTCATGGTCATGATCGTGGCCGTGATCATGATCGGGGTGATGAGGGTGATCCACCTCCGGGGCCAGTTCCTGACCATCGATACGGGTTTCACCCTGGCCGCAGCCGCACACGGTACACATCTATTCAACCTCTAACTCTTTGATTCGCATTTCTTCGCCCCGGGTGAGGCGGACGCCGTAGCCACCGCAGGCCGGACAGGGATCGTACCGCTGGCGCACCGGTACGGTGGCACCACATTGCAGACAGACCCCCTCCCCCGGTGTCTCGATAATCTCCAGCCGCGCCGCCTCCGCCAGACTGCCGCGCATCACGGCCTCGAAGCAGAACCGCAGCGCCTCGACCTCCACCCCGGCCAGGGGGCCGATCTCCAGCCAGACCGTCCTGACGTGCTTAAAGCCCTGCTGGCTGGCGGTCGTCTCCAAAACCTGGAGGATGCCCTCGCAGATCGACATCTCGTGCATGGTGATTACCGCTGGGGGAGGTGACCCGCGCGCAGGCAGGGGGTGGGGCGGCTCAGGCCGGATGAGGGCCTCAGGGCAGGGGGCGGACTTAAGGGGGGGAATTATAGCCGGAGTGGGCCTGGCAGGCTGTATAGCCGGAGAGGGCCAGGCAGGCGGTAATCGGGGACACTCAGGGACCTTGAAACCGCCAAGGCCGGCGAGGTGTGGCAAAAGACGCAGTCGCATCGCCATCCGCCCCATTCGCCACCGTCCTTGACCCAGGTCCATTGGGTCGCCTGGTTGGGCGGGCTAGAATTGGCGTGACTGTTCGCACCCCCTCTCCCCAACCCTCCCCCGCCAGGGGGGAGGGAGGAAGAGAATCAGCGGCTTGTGTTACCCGTGCCAGCCCAGGCAGCATGGGGGGTGTGAACGCCCAATCATGACGAACGGCCTGGTAGCCACGACAGACGAAGGTTGATCGCCAAACGGCTGTCATGTGTGAACGCCTATGAATGAACGACCTTGGTGCCGCTGTCCTCTTCTGTCACCCCATTGGATCCTCGCCTACAGCTCGTGAAAGAGGCCGGACCTTGCCCCGCGCCCTGGCGCAAGTCGGGGGCCTTCCTCTGGGTGGTGAGCCTGGCCCTCTTGTTGTGGGCGCTGACCTTCCTGCACGCCAGCCTGGCGCTGCGGGAGGGGGAGGATGAGGTGCACCGGCGCCGGGAACTGGTGGGCCAGTTGGATCTGACGGATCTCGCCCTCTTCACCGAGGCCCGCTATACCCGCCACCCCAGCCAGGCGGATCTGCACAGCCCCTTCCAGGATCATCCCCTGGCCCTGGAGCACTTTCCCACAGGCTCCCTGGTGCCCGCCCCGGTCCGGTCTTCCTGGCCAGCGCCGACGGAACCGCCGCCGACGAGCCTGCCTGAGGCCAGGGGGCTGGGCTTGTCAGAGCCGCCGACGGCGGACGTGCCTGAGGCTAGGGGGATGGACTTGCCTATACCGCCGACGGCGGGCGTGCCTGGGCTGTCGGCAGCCAGTTTACCCGCGCCGTCGACCTCGGTCCCCGTCTTTGGCCCGCCCGGCCCGGGGGCTCGGCCATGAGGACCCTGCTCCGGCGCCAGCGCTATCTGCTGGATTACAGCCTGTCCTCCCTGGCCCGCCGGCCGGGTAAGCACCTGGCGCTGCTGCTGGTCTACACCCTGATGGTCTTCCTGCTGGCCTCGACCCTGCTCTTCACCCAGTCCCTGCGGCGGGAGGCGGCCCTGATCCTGGCGGACTCCCCGGAATTGATCGTGCAGCGCCTGATCGCCGGGCGCCACGATCTCATGCCCGCCGACTACCTGGACCGCCTGAGCCAGATTCGCGGGGTCAGCGACGCCTACGGCCGGCTGTGGGGCTATTTCTACGACCCGGTGATCAAGGCCAATTACACCCTGCTGGTGCCGCGCCAGGAGCCACCGGCCCCGGGTGAGGTTCGGCTCGGCGCCGGGGTGGCGCGGGCCCGGGGACTGGGCGTGGGGGACTATCTGAGCCTGAGGTCCGCCCAGGGCGAACCCTTCTCCTTCCGTATCGCGGGGGTGCTGGAGGCCGAGACCGAGCTGGTGTCCAGCGACCTGATGCTGCTCAACGCCGCGGACTTCCGCCGCTTCTTCGCCTTCCCCGCCGACCGCTTCACCGATCTCGTCCTGCGGGTGCGCAACCCCAGTGAGGTGCGCAAGGTGGCGGAAAAGATCGCCCTGGCCCTGCCCGACACCCGGCCCATCCTGCGGGAAGAGATCCTGCGCACCTACGATGCCCTCTTCGGCTGGCGCCAGGGGCTGGTCATCCTCCTCCTGGGCGGGGCCCTGCTGGCCTTCGTCATCTTCGTCTTCGACCGGGCGGCGGGGCTGAGCGCCGAGGAGCGGCGGGAGATCGGCATCCTCAAGGCCATCGGCTGGGAGACCGGGGACGTGCTGCGGATGAAGTTTTGGGAGGGGGCGGCCCTGTCCCTGACCGCCTTCCTGGCCGGCTATCTGCTGGCCTACGCCCATGTCTTTTTCTTCGCCGCCGCCCTCTTCGCCCCGGTGCTCAAGGGCTGGGCGGTGCTCTACCCCGACTTCCACCCCCTGCCCTTCATCGACGGCCTCCAGGTCGCCACCTTGTTTTTCTTCACCGTCTTCCCCTACACGGTGGCGACCATCGTCCCCATCTGGCGCGCCGCCATCACCGACCCGGATCAGGTGATGCGATGAGCCGTCGCGATCAGGTGAGCGCGGACCAGGTGACGAGTTGATCCATACCGACCAGGAAAACCCCGACCAGGTGATGCGATGAACTGTCCCGATCAGGCGAGCCCAGACCAACCAGACCAGGTGGTGCGATGATCCGTCTCGACCAGGTCAGCAAGGTCTTCAACCAGGGCCGCCACAACGAGGTGCGGGCGGTCCAGGGATTGAGCCTGGAACTGGAGACCCGCGGCGTCACCGTCCTCAAGGGGCCGAGCGGCTCCGGCAAGACCAGCCTGCTGGCCATGATCGGTTGCCTGTCCCGGCCCACCAGCGGGCGCATCCATCTGGACGGGCGGCTGATCTCCAACCTGCCGGAGCGCTTCATGACCGAGGTGCGGCGCGCCACCTTCGGCTTCATCTTCCAGCGCTTCAACCTGATCCGCGGCCTGACGGTGCTGGAGAACGTCATGCTCCCGGCCTACCCCCTGGCGCCTGAGCCGCGGGAACTGCGCGATCGGGCCCTGGCCCTGCTGCGCCAGTTTCGCCTGGCGGAACGCGCCCACAACCAGGCCGAGTGGCTGTCCGGCGGCGAGGCCCAGCGCACCGCCATCTGCCGCGCCCTGATCAACAGCCCGCGCATCCTCATCGCCGACGAGCCCACCGCCAATCTCGACAGCCAGCTCTCGCGGGAACTGCTGGCCCTGATCGGGGAACTGGCGGATCAAGGCAACGGGGTCCTCATCAGCTCCCACGACCCCCTGGTCTTCGACCATGCCCGGGTCTCGCGGGTGGTCGAACTGCGCGACGGGCGCCTGGCCTGACCTCATGCCCTATTCCTCACCCCTTTATTCTCGGCTCCCCAACCGGCGTCACCCGACCCAAACCATGGGCACTGGCCCGGCCATCAACGCTGGCTCGGCCTTGAACTGAGACCCCATGCCCCTCTCCCCCGCCCTCCTCGCCTTGACCCTGGCCTCCCTGACCCAGGCCAGCCTGTTGCTGGTGGCGGCGGGCTTTGCCCTACGCATCCTGCGCCATTGGGACCTGAACAGCGGCAGCGAACGCCAGCTCGACCTGGAGCGGCGCACCTACCTGGTCGCCACCCTGGTGGCCTGGGTCTTCGGCGCCAACCTGCTGTCCCTGCTGCTCTTCGTCTACAACGCCGAGCAGCTTTCCACCCAATTCGTCGGCGCCATGTGCGCCACCGGCGTGCTCAATGCCAACGCCTGGGGCTGGCCCGCCCTCTACCTCAAGATGGCCCTGTTCTTCGCCGGCGCCGCCTGGCTGCTGCTCAACCGGGTGGACAACCAGGCCCCGGACTACCCCCTGGTCCGGCCCAAGTACGCCCTGCTGCTGGTCATCGCCCCCCTGGCCCTGGCCGAGGCCCTCGTCCAGTGGCGATTCTTTGCCGGGCTGAAGCCGGACCTCATCACCTCCTGCTGCGGGGCCCTGTTCGGACCGGACGCCCAAGGCGTGGCGGCGGAACTGGTCGGGCTGGAACCGGGCACCAGTCTGGTGGCCCTCTACGGCAGCGGGCTGGCGATCCTGGCCCTCGGCCTGCTCTACCGTTTGTGGGGCTGGTGCGGCCGACTCTTCGCCCTGGTCGCCGCCCTGGGCTTCGCCATCGCCCTGGCCGCCATCGTCTCCAGCGTGGCCCTATACGTCTACGAGCATCCCCACCATCATTGCCCCTTCTGCCTGCTCAAGACCGGGCATGACCTGGTCGGGTATCTCCTGTATTTGCCCCTGTTCACCGCCACCGCCCTGGCCCTGGGGATGGGCCTGATCATGATCTGGCGTCGGGTACCCAGCCTGGCGGGGGTCATCGCCGCCGAGGGCCGGCGGTTGGTGAGTCTGGCCCTGCTGTTTTTCAGCCTCTTTTATGGCGTGGCCACCTGGCTGATCCTGCGCTCGAATCTTGTATTGCTGGGGCCGGGATGACCACCGTGAATGATGGGCCTTGGATGATCAACCTCAGGCCTTGGATGACGAACCTCAGACTGCAAATGAATTATCACGACACCTTCACCTCATGCCAGGATCGCTGGGACTGGGCGCGCTTCGCCCGCTTTCTTTCCGCCCTGCCGTGGCGTGTCTTCCCGTACCAATTCAGACCCCCTCTCCCCAACCCTCCCCCGCCAGGGGGGAGGGAGCAAGAGGGTCAGCACCTCGTGCAGCAAGAGCATCAGTACTTTGTTGGGCAAGCGCGTCAGCACCTTGTAGGACAAGAAAGTCAGTACCTTGTGGGGCTTGAGCATCAGCACCTTGTGCCGCCGAAGCCCTTCTTGGGCGCGTGGGGTCTGAACGGATACGTCCTTCCGCTGATCGTCGCCCTGCTGGTCTTCCCCCTGCTGACGGGCTGTGGCGAAGAGACTCCGAAGCTGGAAAACGGCCAGGCCGCCCCGGCCTTCGCCCTGCCCGACCTGGCCGGCAAGACCTGGCAGCTCCCCGCGGATTTTCAGGGTCAGGTCGTGGCCCTGCGCTTCTGGGCTGACTGGTGCCCCTTCTGCGCCCCGGAGATGAGCGCTATCGAGCCCCTCTACCAGGAATTGCAGGCCCAGGGCCTGCGCGTCCTGGCCGTCAACGTCCGCCAGGACCGGGAGACCGCCGCCCGCTTCGTCGCCGGGCTGGGGATCTCCTACGCGACCCTGCTCGACGAGGACGGCGCCGTCGCCCGCCAGTACGGGGTCTCGGGCCTGCCGACCACCTATTTCATCGATCGCGCCGGCAAGATCCACACCCGCATCCTCGGCGAGGCCGCGCCGGAACTCTTCGCCAAGATCGTCCGGGAGATGCTGTGAACCGGGTCCCGTCCGAGCGCCACGAAGGTCTTAGGCCACTCTCGCAGCCTGGGAGCCGCCCCGTCGGGGGCTCGGGACGAGACGTGGGCAAAAGGGATCGGGATGAAGGAGGGTCCTGGATGAAGCACGCGTTAAGGGATCTGGATGCGGAGAGGTCCCTGAATGAATGCTGAACTGACCCTGGTGATGGCCTTCGCCACCGGCCTCTTTGGCGCCGGGCATTGCCTGGGGATGTGCGGTGGCCTGGCCGGGGGCTACTTCCTCCAGCGTGGGCAGCCGGCCACCTTGCTTACCCAACTCGGTTACCACGCCAGCCGCCTAGCCATGTACAGCCTCCTCGGCCTGGGGGGTGCCTGGGCCGGACGCGTTTTGGCGCAATCCGGCCTGGTCGGCAAGGGCCAGGGGCTGCTGATGATGGCGGCGGGCCTGCTGATCCTGGGGCTGGGGCTACGCCTGGCCCTGAGCGGCCGGCCCCGGGAACTGCCCGCCCCCACCCAATCCCGGGCGGTGCGGCTGGAATCGCGGGTGGTGGCGCGGCGCCCTTGGGCCTGGATGATGCCAGGGCGCCCCTGGGCGCCCCTGGTCATGGGGATCCTGAATGGCCTGGTCCCGTGCAGTCTGGTCTTTTCCGTCGCCATCAAGGCCGCCACCCTGTCCGATCCCGGCCGGGCCGCCCTGTTCATGTTCGTCTTCGGTCTCGGCACCCTGCCCATGATGGTGGCGGTGACCTGGGCCGGGGCCGCTAGCGGGGCCCGGGTCAGCGGCCACTTCGCCCGTCTCGCCGGAGGGCTGGTGGTCCTGATGGGCCTCTGGACCCTCTATGAGGGTTTCATCTTCTTCGACATCATGCGGGGCCTTGCCAATGACTGAGCGCCTCCACCCAGCCTGGGTACCACGGGGCAAGAGAGGGTCGCTCTCGTCACGAATGGTCACCTGGGGACGTCCCAGCGCTTGGGTGAGCTACAGGCCAATCATGCCTTGTCCAGCACCAAGCTATTTTTACACCTCAAAGATTTGGATCGTAACCATACAGACCCCCTCTCCCCAACCCTCCCCCGCCAGGTGGGAGGGGAGCAAGATAACCAGCAATTTATGCCCCGGAAGCCATCCTGGGGGCTCGGGGTCTAAACGGATACCTTGGATCTTTGCCCTCACCGGGCAGGGATCCGGTCTTCATCAACCGCAACACAGAAAGGAGCAAATCCATGTGTGATCACCACGACCAGCATCCCGATCAGAGTCGCCGCGACGCCCTAAAGACCCTGGGCACCCTCGGCGGGGCCTTGGGGCTTGCCACCCTGGGGGCGCCCGTCCTGGCCGCCGACGCGGCCACCATCGGCGCCTTCATGCCCGGCAAGGGCTGGATGACCGCAAGCGGCCAGGCCTGCGACGGCGACGGCACCCCCCTCCAGTTCATCCCCCGCACCGCGCCGGATGCCGATCCCCTCACGGACGAACTGAAGAAATATCCCAAGTGCCCGTACTGCGGCATGGATCGGACCATGTACAACTACAGTCGCCACCTGGTGCAGTATGACGACAACCTGGTGGACGGCACCTGTTCCATCCATTGCCTGGCCATCAGCCTCAGCCTCAACATCGACCGGGGCCCCAAGGCCATCTACGCGGCGGACTTTGGCGCTGCGGCGGAGATCAAGCCCCTGACCCTGGTGGACAAGGCCACTTATGTTATTGGCAGTAAGCTCAAGGGCACCATGACCGCCAACTCCAAGGTGGCCTTCGCCGACAAGGCTAAGGCCGAGGCGGCGATGGCCCAGGAGGGTGGCAAGCTGGCCAACTTCGATGAGGCCCTGAAGCAGACCTACCTGGACATGGCCACGGACACCGCCCGGGTGCGGAAGAACCGGGCCGAAAAACGCCAGTCCATGATGCAGAAGGGCTAACGGCTAGCCCATGGGGCGGGACCGGGAGTAGCCGGCCGCCCCGTCGCCCCGCCCCCCCCCCCGACTAATGTCACGATGACCGAGGATTTCGCCCATGCCGGCAGCTTTCAAGCCCTTGCCCATCCTGGCCCTGATGCTCCTGTATTCCCTGAGCCTGGCCGCCCAGGCCGAAACGCTCAAGGTGCCCGACCCTGGCCCCAAGGATACCTGTCCCGTGTGCGGGATGTTCGTCGCCAAATATCCGGCCTGGGTCGCCACCGTCCTCTACCAGGATGGTCACGCCCACCACTTCGATGGGGCCAAGGATCTCTTCAAATACCTCTTCGATCTCCCCCGCTGGGCCCCCGGTCACCAGGAAAAAGACATGACAGCCATTGCCGTCACGGAGTATTACTGCCTGAGCCGCATCCCGGCCCGAGAGGCCTGGTATGTCATCGGCTCCGACGTCCCGGGCCCCATGGGTCATGAACTCGTGCCCCTGGCGACCGAGGCGGACGCCAAGGAGTTTCTGCGCGACCATGCCGGGAAACGGATCCTGCGCTTTGA
>ERZ1645187.212-NODE-212-length-56412-cov-37.621165_pt1 | contig 56412 bp, 52 predicted proteins | sample MGYA00575352_ERZ1645187 | MGnify/ENA primary metagenome ERZ1645187 (study PRJEB40837, sample SAMN11349314) | freshwater sediment metagenome | isolation source: river sediment | host: Sediment | place: India: Wazaribad , New Delhi | collected 2017-02-21 ... | reverse complement strand
TCGCCATGGGCTCCTACTGGGCCTATTACACGCTGGGCTGGGGCGGCTTCTGGTTTTGGGATCCGGTCGAGAACGCATCGCTGATGCCATGGCTTGCAGGCACCGCGCTCGTTCATTCCGCCGCCGTGATGGAGAAGCGCGAGGCGCTGAAAGTCTGGACGATTTTCCTCGCCATTCTCGCTTTCTCATTGTCTCTCCTTGGCACATTCCTTGTGCGCTCGGGCGTGTTGACCTCCGTCCACGCCTTCGCCACCGATCCGGCGCGCGGCGTCTATATCCTTGTCATTCTGATGGTGTTCATCGGCGGCTCGCTGGCTCTGTTCGCATGGCGCGCCGGCGAGTTGCGGCGCGGCGGCATTTTCGCGCCGATCTCGCGTGAAGGTTCGCTCGTCCTCAACAACCTGCTGCTGACGACGAGCACCGCGACGGTCTTCGTTGGCACGCTTTATCCGCTGGCGCTGGAAGCCTTCAACGGCTCGAAGATTACCGTCGGCGCGCCGTTCTATAATTACACTTTCGTGCCGCTGTTCGTGCCGATCTTCCTCGCCATGCCGATAGGCCAGATGCTGGCCTGGAAACGCGGCGATCTGCTTGGCGCGACGCAGCGTCTGGTTTTCGCATTCGGCTGCGGTCTTGGCGCAATGGCTTTGTTCGCATGGCGCCAGGGCGCTCCGCTGCTCTCCATCGTCATGGCGGGCCTGGCCGTATTCCTGATCGTTGGCTCTTTCGCCGATATTTTCGGTCGCGTTTTCGTGCGCGGCGCTTCGGGCGGCCTCGCATGGCGGCGCGCCATCGGCTTGCCCCTCTCCGCTTGGGGAACCGCTATCGCCCATGCCGGACTTGGCGTCACGCTGCTCGGCGTCGCAGCGACCGGCTGGGGCGTCGAGCGCATTGTCACGATGCATCCGGGCGATTCCTACGAAGTCGGCCCCTATGCCTTGTCGGTGCAATCCGTGGCCCCGCGCAAAGGCCCGAATTATTCCGAAGTCGTCGCCACCCTTAACGTCAAGCAGGGCGACAATCTTGTCGCGCAGATCGCGCCTTCGAAACGCTTCTTCCAGACGCGCCGCATGAACACGACGGAAGCCGGCATCGTCACGCTCAGCTTCGGTCAGGTCTATGTGAATCTCGCCGAGGAAATGAAGGACGGAGCCGTCGACGCGCGTCTTTACTGGAAGCCGCTCGTCGCCTTGATCTGGCTCGGCGCGCTGGTGATGGCGCTTGGCGGATGTCTTTCGGTTCTCGATCGGCGCCTGCGCGTCGGCGTCGCCGCGCGCGCCCGCAAGGCTGTGCCGGCCAATGTTCAGCCGGCGGAGTAAAAGCCATGCGCGCCTCTCGCACCATAGCTCTTGTTCTTGCGCTCTTAGCGCCGCTTCCGGCCGCAGCTGTGCAGCCGAGCGAGCAACTTGCCGATCCTAAGCTGGAGCAGCGCGCGCGCGACCTCTCCGCGCAATTGCGCTGCATGGTCTGCCAGAACCAGTCGATCGACGATTCCGATGCGCCGCTCGCCAAGGATTTGCGCGTTCTGGTGCGCGAGCGCCTCAAGGCGGGCGACAGCGACGATTCCGTCATGAAGTTCCTGGCGGATCGCTACGGCGACTTCATCTTGCTGAAGCCGCCAGTCAAAGGCTCAACCCTGCTGCTTTGGCTGACGCCGCTCGTCGTGCTCGTCCTCGGCGGCATGGGGCTTCATGCCGCGATGCGCCGACGGGAAGAGGCGGCCGCTCCCGCCGAAGCCTTGAGCGATGAAGAAAAAGCGCGCATCGACGCGCTGCTGCGCCGCGATCCGCCATCGGCCTGAAGCTTACAAAAGTTTCATCTGGCCGAAACAGCGGCGTAAGTCCGGCTGCTCCATCTTCTCCTGCAAGCCAAGGGTCGTTCCGACCTTCAGCAGGAGATTTCGTCAGATGCAGCAGCCCGCTCCCCTTTCTCCCTTCCGTCCCGCCCCCCGTCGCGCGCGCGCCCGCGTCGCCCTGATGGGCGCCGTCGCGGCGGCCGCGCTCATTGGCGCCGGCGTCAACGTTTATGCTCTTGCGCCTGAGACGCAGACGCAAATTCAGGCGCAACCGGCGGCCGGTCCGGCCTCTTTCGCCGATATTGTTGATCGCGTGAAGCCGGCCGTCGTCTCGGTCAAGGTGAAGACGGTTGAGACCGCGTCCGACGATGATGACGAAGGCGAGACGGAAGGGCGTAAACACCGCTTCCGCGATGGCCATCCGCTTGAGCGCTTCTTCCGCCGCTTCGGCGAGGAAGGCGCGCCCATGCCGTTTGGGCGCGGCGCGCAGCCGCGCAAGGCCATGGCGCAGGGCTCCGGTTTCGTGATCTCATCCGACGGCTATGTCGTCACCAACAACCACGTCGTCGCCAAGGCGAGCGAGGTGACTGTGACGCTCGACGACGGTCGCACGCTCGCCGCCAAGGTCGTCGGCACGGACAAGAAGACCGATCTCGCGCTGCTGAAAATCAACGAGGCCGGCCCCTACAAATATGTCGCCTGGGCTTCGGGCGCGCCGCGCATCGGCGATTGGGTGATCGCGGTCGGCAATCCCTTCGGCCTTGGCGGCACGGTCACCGCCGGCATCGTTTCGGCGCGCGGCCGCGACATCGGCGCGGGCCCCTACGACGACTTCCTGCAGATCGACGCGCCGGTCAACCGCGGCAATTCCGGCGGTCCGACCTTTGACGCGCGCGGCCAGGTCGTGGGCGTCAATACGGCGATTTTCTCGCCGTCGGGCGGCTCTATCGGCATCGGCTTCGCCATTCCGGCGGAAGTCGCGCAAAATGTCATTGCGTCGCTGAAGGAAAACGGCTCGGTGACGCGCGGCTGGATTGGCGTGCAGATTCAGCCGGTGACGCCCGACATCGCCGACAGCCTCGGCCTGAAGGTCGCCAAGGGCGCGCTTGTCGCCGAACCGCAGGCCAATTCCCCGGCCGCCGCCGCAGGCCTGAAATCCGGCGACGTCATCACCGCCGTCAATGGCGAGAAGATCGAAGGCCCGCGCGAGCTGGCCCGCAAGATCGCCGCCATCGGCCCCGACAAGTCGATTGATCTCGCCTACTGGCGCGGCGGCGTTGAAAAGACGGCGCAGATCAAGCTCGGCAAACTGACCGATCAGGAAGCGCGCGCCGAACGCCCGGCCAAGGCCGACAAAAGCGCGCTCGCCAATCTCGGCCTCGAGCTGGCGCCGGCGGCCTCCCTGCCGGGCGTCGGCAAGGAAGGCGTCGTCGTCGCCGACATCGACCCCGCCGGACTTGCCGCCCAGAAGGGGCTCAAGACCGGCGACGTGATCGTCGAGGCCGCCGGCAAGACTGTTTCGCGTCCCTCCGACATTGCTGACGCACTCGCGGCGGCGAAGAAGGATGGTCAGAAAGCCGTGCTGCTGCGTGTGAAATCCAGCGATGGCGTGCGCTTTGTCGCCATCGCGGTCAATCCGGCGTCCTGATCCGCCGGGTAAGTCCGCGCCGCGTCGCACCCCCACGCCCCACCCCTAGACGCCGGCGGGACGAGCGGCAGGGCGGGAGAAATCCCGGCCTGCCGTTTTTCAACAGGAACGGCTATATGTCGCTCATGCGCATTCTGTTGATCGAAGACGATTCTGAAGCGGCCGCCTATCTGGTCAAGGCTTTCCGCGAGGCTGGCCATCTCGCCGAACACGCCGCCGATGGCCTTGACGGCTACGGCCGCGCGCAGGAAGGCGGCTTCGATGTTCTGATCGTCGATCGCATGCTCCCCAAGATGGACGGTCTGTCGCTTATCGGCGGCCTGCGGGAGCAGAAGGTCGAGACGCCCGTTCTCATTCTCTCGGCGCTCGGGCAGGTGGACGATCGCGTCAAGGGACTGCGCGCCGGCGGCGACGATTATCTCGCCAAGCCCTACGCCTTCTCCGAACTGCTCGCGCGCGTCGAGGTGCTGGCGCGGCGCAAGCCAGCGAGCAACTCGGCTCCCACGACCTACCGTGTCGGTTCGCTCGAACTCGATCGTCTGGCGCACAAGGCGACGCGCGAGGGCAAGGAAATCGTGTTGCAGCCGCGCGAATTTCGTCTGCTCGAATATCTCATGAAAAACGCCGGACAGGTGGTGACGCGCACGATGCTTCTCGAAAACGTCTGGGATTATCATTTCGATCCGCAGACCAATGTCATCGACGTGCATGTGTCGCGCTTGCGCGGCAAGATCGACAAGGGCTTCGAGCCGCCCTTGCTGCACACCATCCGCGGCGCTGGATACATGATCCGTGACGGCGCTCGGTAAACTCTTCCGCACGACGGTCTTCAAGCTCACGCTCGCCTTCGTGCTGCTGTTCGCGGTGGGCGCGGCGCTGGTCCTCGGCCGCGTCGGCTGGCATGTGCGCACGCTGGTCGACGATCAGATCCTCGAAACCATCGACGCCGATATCAAAGGCCTCGCCGAGCAATACGCCGACGGGGGGATTCGCGAACTGGTCGAGGTGGTCGAACGGCGCACGCGCCAGCCCGGCTCATCGCTCTATCTCGTCGCCAATTTCTCTGGCGACGTCATCGTCGGCAATGTGAAGGCGTTGCCTGACGGCGTGCTCGCCCGCGCTGCGGCGCTTGAGACGAGCTATCAGCGGCTCGACGATCCGACCAAGCGCCGCGCGCTGGCGAAAGTCTTCATCCTCCCCGGAAAATATCGCCTCCTTGTCGGCCACGACATCGAGGAGCGCGAGCAGCTGCGCGGCATTCTGGCGCGCGCGCTGGCGACCTCGCTGCTCTGGCTGGTGGCGATCGGCGCCGTCGGCGGCCTCTTTGTCGCGCGTCGCGTGCTGCGCCGCGTCGACGCCATGAACGCCACCGCGCGCACCATCATGGCCGGCGATCTCGGCGGTCGCCTCGCCGTCAACGGCTCGGGCGACGAGCTCGACCGACTCGCGCAAAACCTCAACGCCATGCTCGACCGCATCGGGGAGTTGATGTCCGGCATGAAGGAGGTGACGGACAATATCGCCCACGATCTCAAGACGCCGCTGACGCGGCTGCGCAACGAGGCTGAGCAGGCCTTGCGCGGCAATCCCGATCCTGCCTCAGGCCGCGCCGCGCTGGAAAAGGTCATCGAGGAATCCGACGGGCTCATCCGCATTTTCAACGCCCTGTTGATGATCGCCCGCGCCGAGGCCGGCAATATCGAGGGCGTGGTCGATATGGACGTAGCCGCAGCCGTGCGCGACATGGCTGAAATGTACGAGCCGGTGGCCGAAGACGCCGGCATGATGCTGATCGTCGAGGCCGATGCGGCGCTGCCGATCCGCGGCAACCGCGAATTGATCGGGCAGGCCGTCGCCAATCTCGTCGACAACGCCATCAAATATGGCGCGCCCGTCGATGCAGCGCAGACTGACGACGCGCGTCGAACCGTCATGCTGACGGCCCACCGCGTCGGCGAGGTCGTCGAAATCACAGTGGCCGACCGCGGGCCCGGCATCGGCGTGGCTGATCGCGCCCGCGTGCTCGACCGGTTCGTGCGGCTGGAAAACTCGCGCTCGCGGCCGGGCTCCGGGCTCGGCCTGTCTCTGGCGGCGGCGGTCGCGCGGTTGCATGGCGGCGCATTGCGCATCGAGGACAATCAGCCGGGCTTGCGCGTCGTCATTGCATTGTCGCCCGCAGCGCCGTCAAATCAGGCTGTGACTGCGCCATAAAGCGCCGATTCTAAAGGTGACCATGCATAATATCGCGCCGCTCGCTGAAAGATTTGTAGCCGCGCCGCGCATCGCGGACCGTCGCGAAGCCAAAAGCCGCTTTTCCGAGCTGGTTGCGGCGGCGCGCGAGGAAGATCTGTCGGGTCTGCTGGCGCGGCTTGAGGCCAAGCCCGTCGCCGATCTGTTGTTCGGCCTCGCCGACCATTCGCCCTATCTCTGGCGGCTTGCCAAATTCGACCTTCCGCGTTTGCAGCGCCTGCTCGATTTCGGGCCGGAAGACGGAATGGCCCAAAGTCTGGCGACGCTGAAAAAGGCCTGCGACGAAGCGCAAAGCGAGCACGACCTCATGCATGCGCTGCGCCGCGCCAAGCAGGAGACGCATCTGCTGATCGCTCTCGCCGACATCGGCGGCGTCTGGGATGTGGTCAAAGTTACGCGCGCGCTCTCCGACGCCGCCGACGCCTTCGTGTCCTGCGCCCTGCGCTATCTGCTGCGCGAGGCGCATAATGCCGGCAAGCTCAGGCTCGCCGATCTCGACGATCCCGAAAAGGGCTGCGGCCTTGTCATTCTGGCGCTCGGCAAACATGGCGCGCGCGAGCTGAATTATTCGAGCGATGTCGATCTCGTCGTCTTCTACGATCCCGAAAGTCCGGCTCTGAACGAGGGCGTCGAGCCCGCGCCGCTTTTCGTGCGCATCACCAAATCCCTGTCGCGCATTCTTCAGGAACGCACCGGCGATGGCTACGTGTTGCGCGTCGATCTGCGTCTGCGGCCTGATCCGGGCTCGACAGCGGTCGCCATCGCGCTGCCGGCTGCCTTCACCTATTACGAAACGGTGGGGCAAAACTGGGAGCGCGCTGCGCTGATCAAGGCGCGTTCTATTTCAGGCGATTTGCCGCTCGGGGATAAATTCATCGCCGATCTCGCGCCCTTCATCTGGCGCAAATATTTCGATTACGCCGCGATCGCCGACGTTCACGCGATGAAGCGACAAATCCACGCCGTGCGTGGCCATGCGGAAGTGAAGGTCGAGGGCCACGATGTGAAACTCGGCCGCGGCGGCATCCGCGAGATCGAGTTTTTCGTCCAGACGCAGCAATTGATCTTCGGAGGGCGCAGGCCCAAGCTGCGCGGCTCGCGCACCCTCGACATGCTGACGCAATTGCATCACGACGGCTGGGTCACCGCCGACGCCGTGAAGGATTTGAGCGTCGCCTACGCCTATCTGCGCACGATCGAGCATCGCTTGCAGATGGTCAACGACGAGCAGACGCAACGTCTGCCGTCGGATGAAGAGGCATTGGCGCGCTTCGCCAAATTCTGCGGCTATCCGAGCTTCGCCAAATTCGCCGCCGCGCTGACGAAGGAATTCCATCGCGTCGAAGCGCATTACGCCAAATTGTTCGAGCACGCGCCGGGGCTCGATGCGGCTGCGGGCAACCTCGTCTTCACCGGCGTCACCGACGATCCCGAAACGTTGGAAACCCTACGCGGCATGGGCTTCCACGATCCTGCCCTGGCGGCGGAGACCGTCCGCGGCTGGCATTTCGGCCGCAGAGCCGCCGTGCAATCGGCGCGCGCCCGCGAGGTTTTGACCGAGCTTGTGCCGGCGCTGCTCGAAGCCTTCTCCGGCTCCGGCGATCCCGACGCCGCGCTTGTCAATTTCGATCAGGCGCTTGGCAAAATGCCGGCCGCCGTCGAGCTTTTCTCCATCCTCAAATCGAATGGCGCCGTGCGCGAACTCTTCGGCGACATTCTTGGCGGCGCGCCGCGTCTGGCCAATGTCATCGCCATGCGCCCGCATGTGCTCGACGCGGCCATCGATCCAGATCTTCTGAACGCGCCGACGAGCGACGACGCCTATGACAAGCGTACGCGGCACATTCTCGAAGCGGCAGCCTCGACCGAGGATTTTCTCGACGCGATCCGCGTCTTCACGCAGGAAGAGATTTTCCTCGTCGGCCTGCGGCTGTTGTCGGGCATGATCGACCCGCGCGATGCGGGGCTCGCCTATACGGCTCTGGCGTCGAGCGCCGTGCGCGCCACCTACGCGCGCGTCGAGGCTGATTTCGCGCGTGAATATGGGCGCATCGCCAGTGGCCGCGTCGCGGTGCTCGCCATGGGCAAGCTCGGCTCGCGCGAAATGACGGCGGCCTCCGATCTCGACCTGATCATGCTCTATGATTTTGACGCCGACCGCGCCGAATCCGATGGGCCGCGCACGTTGCACGCCGTGCAATATTACACGCGGTTGACGCAGCGCCTGATCACCGCATTAACAGCCGCCACGCGTCGCGGTCGCCTCTACGAGGTGGACATGCGTCTGCGTCCCTCCGGCAACAAGGGGCCGGTCGCCACGCAAGTGCAAGCCTTCCGCGACTATCAGGAAAAAGAGGCCGAGACGTGGGAGCGCATGGCGCTGACGCGCGGACGCTTTATCGCGGGCGACGCAAGTCTCGGACGCGACGTGGAAGACGAGATCATCCGCATTTTGTCGCAGCCGCGTAAGGCGGATATCCTGCGCCGCGACGTCTTCGACATGCGCGGCCTGATCGCGCAGGAAAAGGGAGATGGCAATCCGTGGGATCTGAAGCTTGCCGCCGGCGGAATCATCGACGTCGAATTCATCGCCCAATATCTTCTGTTGCGCTACGCCGCCGAGGCGCCCGACATGATCGCCGTGGCGACGGAAGCCATTATCGCCCGCGCCGGACAGAAGGGATTCCTCAGCGAGGAAGACGCCGAGACATTGGTCGAGGCGCATAATCTCTACGCCAATGTCACGCAAATGCTGCGGTTGACGCTGGACTCAAGCGTCGATCCGACATCGGCGGGGGAGGGCGTGCGCCGTCGCATCGCAACGTCCGCCAATGTTCCGGATTTCAAGCGTCTCGAACGCGAACTGGCGCAGACGCGCGCCCGCGTGCGCGCCATCTTCAACGCATTGCTCGCGCCGAAAGGCAAATGATCTAGGGAGACTTCGCATGAAATCCGTTGCGCTTGCGCTCATCGGCGTGTCGTTGCTCTGCGGCCCGGCAGCCGCGCAACAGCAGAAACAGGAGCGATTGACGACGAAGGAGCGCGTCACGGCTCGCGCGGACCGTCAGTTCGAGAAGCAGGACCTCGACAAGTCCGGCTTCATCGAAAAAACGGAATGGGACAAGACGGTCGAAGAAATGGTGACGCGCCTGCGCGAGCGCATGCAGAAACGTTTCGACGAAACGGACGCCAACAAGGACGGCAAAATCTCCAAGGAGGAGTTCGTCGCCGCGCGCATGAAATGGTTCGACGAGGTCGACGCCAATCACGACGGCGTTTTGGATAAGGGCGAGTTGCGCGACTACAACCGCAATCGCGCGCGTCAGGAGCGGCAGGGCGGTCAGTAAAAGAGCGTCTTGCTCAGTGCAGCCCTGCGCTGAGCCGCACTTTGTCGATCGGATTGGCGTCTCGCCCGGGCAGATGGACAAGCACGATCGTGCCGGCGCCGACGGTCGAGCGGATGCGCATTGAGCCGCCGTGCAGGTCGACAAGCGAGCGCGCGATGGCGAGTCCGAGGCCTGAGCCCTTCATGCCATTGGCGAGCGCCACGTCGCATTGCTCGAAAGGCTTGCCCAGACGCGGCAATTCTTCGGCCGGAATGCCGACGCCCGTATCCTCGACGTAGATATTCATGGCGCCGGCCGCCGCGCGCGTCCGCACCGTGACGCGCCCGCCTTCCGGCGTGAATTTCACCGCATTGCGCACCAGAACCGAGATGATTTTTTCGACAGCCGAGACATCGCCGAAGGCAAGCGCTTTCGGTTGAGCTTCGGCGAAGACGCGGACGTTCTTTTCCTCTGCGAGGCCGCGCACCTCTTCGATGGTGCGGCCGATGACGGAATCGATCTCGAAATCTTCCTTGGCCAGCCGCACGCGGCCGGATTCGATGCGCGCCATGTCGAGAACGTCGGAGATCACGCCGAGAAGATATTCGCCGCTCTCGCGGATATGCGTGCTGTAATCGAGATATTTCGGGGCACCGAGCGGCCCAAACGTCTGATGTTGCATCATCTCGGAAAAGCCGATGATGGCGTTGAGCGGCGTGCGCAATTCGTGACTCATATTGGCCAGGAATTCGGATTTGGCGCGATTGGCGGTTTCGGCCTCGGCTTTCTGTTCGAGATATTTTTCCGCAAGATCGGCGAGCTGTTGCGCTTGAAATTCGAGGGTGAGCCGTGATTTTCGCAAGTCGGCGACGGTCGCCATCAGCCGCTTTTCCGAATCCATCAGGCTGTGCTCGTGCCGCTTCAGCGTGGTGATGTCGGTGCCGACGGAGACGTAGCCGCCATCCTTGGTGCGGCGTTCGTTGATCTGCAGCCAGCGCCCGTCGGTCAGCCGCGCTTCGTAGGTGCGCCCTCCGGCGTCCGGTCTCTCGCCAAGCGGGATCTCGGTTTGCACGGCAGGCGCGGTTCCAAGCGCCATCACGTCGGGATAGGGCAGTCCTGAGACGGTCGCCTCGGACGGCAGTTTGTGAAAGTCCTGAAACTTCGAATTGCACATCACCAGTCGGTTATCGACGTCCCACAGCACGAAAGCTTCGGAGACCGTCTCCACCGCGTCGCGCAAGCGCATGTCTGCGGTGGCGGATTTTTCGGCCAACGCGCGCTGCTCGGTGATGTCGACGGCGATGCCGACGAGATGCGGACCTTCCTTTGGATGATCGCGCACAAGTTCGGCGCGCGCCCGCAGCCAAACCCACTCGCCTTTGACATTGCGCATGCGGAAGGCGTGGTCGATGGTTCCCGTCTTGGTGCTCGCCAGCGCCTCGGCCAATCCCGACAGATTGTCGTCGTTGGGGTGGATCAGACGATTGACGTCGCCGAACGACAGGACGCGCGCGTCAGGCGTCATGCCGAGCAACGCAAACATGGAGTCGGACCAGTAGATGCGCCCGCGCGCGAGGTCCCAATCCCAGAGGCCGCAACGTCCGCGGCTGAGCGCCGTATCCATGCGGTCGCGAATGCGATCGCAATCCTGCTCGGCTTCTCTGGCGCGTGAGGCCTGCCAATAATAGGCGGCGCCTGTCAGTAACAGCAAGGAGGCGCAGACGCCGAGAAGACCCGCGTGGCGCGTCGATGTGCGCAGCCATTCCTTGCGCACGTCAGCCATCGGTTGCACGAGCGCCACCTGCCCGAAAGGCGCGCGCAGATTGCGCACGGCGGCGAAGACGTCCGACCCGTCGGCGCTGACGCGCATCACGCCGGCTTTCTCGGCGAAGGTCGTCAGCGGCTGCGATGCGGAAAACAAATCGGCGAGCGCGCCGCTGCGCCCCGCGCTCGGATAGCTCGCGATGATCGCGCCGCTTTCATCGGAAACATAAAGACGACGCCCGCGCGCGATGGCGGCGCCGGGCGCGAAAGCCGAAAGCGCGCCGGTCGTGGAGCCGGCGTCACGCAGCTTGTTCGTCAGTTCATGCGCGACGAGCGCCGTCACGGCTTCCAGATCGACTTCGGCGTCGAATTCTGTCTGCAAGCGGCTTTCGAGCATCATCGCGACAGCAAAGCTGGCGACGGCGATCAGGAACAGAAGCATGGTCGCAGGCACGGAGCGCCGCACCCACGGTTCCCATCGGCTCGCGTCCGGCCTCGCCGCGCCGAGGCCCAATTGGCCGCCGATGCGATCTGCTTTTGGTTGCACGAAGGCCTTTGCCGCGCGTGTGCGCGTCATCGCCATCCCCCGAAACTTTAAAAGACGTTCGGAGTCGATGTGCCGCATCTCTCCGAATCAGTTCTATCTGAATCGGGTCGCCGATTTTTGTCCAGAGCTTAATGAGCGGTTAATGCGGAAATTCATTCAGGCTTGATCGAACGCAAACGGCCGGGCGTGAGCCCGGCCGTCGCAAGTCGCAAGTTTTAGTAAGCTCAGGCGAGAGAGCGATCGACAATGTCGCGCACGTCCGGCGAGAGCTGCTCCGCCGCGGCGACGCGGCGCAACTGCGCCTCCGCCGCCGCCCGCCGCGTCGGCTCAAGCGCGCGCCAGCTGCGGAAAGCCGACAGCATTCGCGCGCCGACCTGCGGATTGGTCTTGTCGAGATCGAGAACGATGTCGGCGAGGAACGCATAGCCCGAGCCGTCGGCCGCGTTGAATTGCGTCTGGTTGCCCATGGCGAACGCGCCGATGAGCGCGCGCACGCGGTTCGGATTGGTGATCGAGAAGGCGTGGTTCTTCATCAGCCGCTTGATCCGGGCGAGCGTGTCCGCCTCCGGGATCATCGCTTGCAGCGAGAACCACTTGTCGAGCACCAGCGCATCGCCCGCATGGCTGCGGAAGAAGGAGTCGAGCGCCCGCTCGCGTTGGCTCGTGTGCAGCGTCGACAAGACCGCCAGCGCCGCGAATTGGTTGGTCATATTGTCCGACACCTGGAACTGGTGCATGGCGATGTCGGAACCCGCCTCATGATCGCCCGCCGCATAGAGGTCGAGCGCGGCGTTGCGCAGCGCGCGCCGCCCGGCGTTCGCCGCGTCGGGCGAATAGACGCCGGCGTCAGTAAGGCTCTCGTAGGTCGCCAGCAATTTGACCGAAAGCCGCCGGCTCAGGAACACGCGCAGACCGTCGCGCGCGGCGAAGATGGCGTCGGGGTCGATGTTCTCGCCGATCTCGCGGGCAAGGTCCGCTTCGCCCGGAAGCGACAGGACTTGCGCCGTGAAGGCAGGGTCGCGCGCGCCTTCGTCGAGCGCGACGCCCAGCGCGTTGGCGAAAGTCTCGTCTTCCGGAGGAAGTTCGCCGGCGCGGATCGCTTCGACGGCGCGCGTCAACAGGCGCGTCGCATAGGTCTGCACGGCCTGCCAGCGGTTGAAGCTGTCGCTGTCGTGCCGCATCAGCGCGACCAGATCGTCTTCGCTGAGCGAGGAGACAAGTTTCACCGGAGCCGAGAAACCACGCAGCAGCGACGGCGCGGCGTCATGTGCGACGTCGGTGAAGACGACGCGGCGTTTCGCCGTCGAAAATTCAAGAACGCCATGTTCGATTTCATGCGCGCTGGCGCCATCGCTGGCGCCCGTCTTGACCGCGATCTTTTCCCCCTGACGACCGACAAGCCCGAAGGCGAGCGGAATGACGACCGGCGCTTTCGTCGGTTGTCCCGGCGTCGGTTTTGTCTCCTGCGTCAGATCGAGGGTGAGCGTTTTCGTCGCCGCGTCATAGACGGAGTTCGCGGTCACGACGGGCGTGCCGGCCTGTGTATACCAGCGGAAGAACTGCGCCAGATCGCGCCCCGAGGCCTCGGCGAAGCAAGAGATGAATTGCTCGACCGTCGCCGCCGTGCCGTCGTAGCGGTTGAAATAGAGCGTCATGCCTTTGTAGAAGGCCGCGTCGCCGATCAGCGTCTTGAGCATGCGGATGACTTCCGCGCCCTTCTCGTAGATCGTCGCCGTATAGAAATTGTTGATCTCGGCATATTGCTCCGGACGGACGTTATGCGCGAGCGGGCCGGCGTCTTCCGGGAATTGCGCGGCGCGCAAGGCCCGCACTTCCTGAATGCGGCGCACCGGACGTGAGCGCATGTCGGCGGAAAACTCGTGATCGCGGAAGACCGTCAGGCCTTCCTTCAGGCAGAGCTGGAACCAGTCGCGGCAGGTGATGCGGTTGCCGGTCCAGTTGTGGAAATATTCATGCGCGATCACCGACTCGACGCCGGCGTAATCGCCGTCGGTCGCGGTTTCTGGCAGGGCGAGCACATATTTGTCGTTGAAGACGTTGAGGCCCTTGTTCTCCATCGCCCCCATATTGAAGTCGGATACGGCGACGACGTTGAACACGTCGAGATCGTATTCCCGACCGTAGACCTTCTCGTCCCATTGCATCGAGCGGATCAGCGCGTCCATGGCGTAATCGGCGCGCAACTCCTTGTCCTTCTCGACATAGATGGCGAGTTCGACATGGCGGCCGGATTTGGTGACGAAGGTCTCGTGGATCGAGCCGAGATCGCCGCCAACCATGGCGAAGAGATAGGCGGGCTTCGGGTGCGGATCATGCCACACGGCGAAATGACGGCCGCCGTCGAGAGCGCCGCTCTCGCCCCTGTTGCCGTTGGAGAGCAGGATCGGCGTCTCGGCCGCGTCCGCTTCAAGACGCGTCGTATAGACGCTGAGCACGTCAGGCCGGTCGAGGAAATAGGTGATGCGGCGGAAGCCTTCCGCTTCGCATTGAGTGCAATAGGTTCCATTGGAGCGGAACAAACCCATCAGCTTGGTGTTCGCCGACGGATTGATCTCCGTCTCGATCTCCAGCGTGAAGGGGCCGGCAGGCGGCTGGTCGAGGGTTAGCTTTTGCGGCGTCGCGACCTTGGCGAGATCGAGCGCCGCGCCGTCGAGCTTCACCGAACGCGCGACAAGCTCGTCGCCGTCGAGAACGAGCGGCGCGCCCGCTTTGCCGGCCGGATTGGGCCGCAGCGTCAGCTTCGCCTTCACAACCGTCGCCGTGTCGTGCAGCTTCACGTCGAGATCGACCGTGTCGATGAGGTAATCCGGCGGACGATAATCGGACAGACGGACGGTGTGGGGAGTGTCAGTGCGCATGGAGCCTCGCGGCGGGGTCGCCAGTGATTTGGCCCCGATGATAGGCTCCAATTGCTGCGCCGCAACCCCGCCGGATTACGGAGCCGCAGGCGAGGCCATTTGCCGCGGTTGGCGCTCCCTTGCGTAGGGGAACGGCTAAGCCGTTGTTTTTGCCTTGATTGGTTCGGCGTGGCCGACAACCCGCACGATATTGGCGAAATCGCTGCGCGTCGCCCGGTCGAGCTTGTCCACCGCTTCATGCATGGCGTCGACCGAGAGCATGGGGTCGAGCCGGCAATGGTAATTGACGACGAGGCCCGAGGGCGTCTCGCGCACGCGCACATTGTGAACCTCGCGCACGAGGCCGCCGTCCTCGGCTCGCCGCGCGAGCGTGGCCTGCACGCTTGCGCGCAACGTTTCGGGCGCGTTGCTGCCGGCGAGTTCCCCGACTTCCAGCGGCTCGATATGGGTCTCGACCTCGACGTCGGAGCCCATCTCCTCTTCCATGTCGGCTTCCAGAGCCGAGGCGATGTCATGCGCTTCGCCGAGCGTCATACGGCCGTCAAGCTCAAGATCGAAGCTGACCGAGAAGCGTTCGTCCACATGCTGCACTGTAACGTGATGGATCGGCAGCCGTTTGCGCGCGGCGATCAGCAGCACGCGCTCCAGAATGGTTTCGTTGTCGAGCGCTTTCGGATGCGCGGCCAGCGTCAGCTGGGCTTCGGGAACCTCGGCGGCGATGGCGGCGCGCACCTGCTCCTTGATTTTCGCAATGCGCTCTACCGGCATCGTGCGCGGCACGAAGATTTCGAGATCTCCGAGCACGTTGGGGCCAGCCGGCCGCAGCCGCAGCGATTCGACGCTGACGACGCCGGGCGTGTTCTCGACGACGCTGCGGATTTTGTCCGACATTCCTTCGGGCGCCACGTCGAGCAACGTGTCGAGCGTCTGGCGCGCCAGCTTGTAGCCGACGATGGCGATGAAGACAGCAACGCCCAGCGCCGCGATCGCATCGCCCTGATGGAAGCCGAAATAGGTGGCGATGAGGCCCATCAACACGAGCGCTGAAGCGAGAAGATCGCTGGAAAAATGCAGGGCGTCGGCTGCGAGCGCGTCGCTTTTGGTTTCCTTGGCGATTTTCGACAGGGCCCGCCAGCGAAACAGATCGATGACGATGGAGACGATGAGGACGCCGAAGGCGAGCCAGCCGATATCGACATCGGCCGGCTTTGCGTAAAGACGGTGAATCGCCTCAAACAGGACGTAGGCGGCAAGGGCGAACAGCAGCCCGGTTTCGATCAGCGCGGCTAGCGACTCGATCTTGCCGTGCCCGTAATGATGCTTGTCGTCGGCCGGTTTGTGCGCCGCCTTGACGGCGAAATAGGTGACGATCGTCGCCCCGGTGTCCACCAGCGCATGGCCGGCCTCGGACAGGAGCGCCAGAGAGCCCGACAGCAGGCCCGCGACAAGCTTGGCGATCGTGATGAAAGCGCTGGCGAAAATCGACGCAAGCGCAGCCTTTTCCTTGGTGGCGTGGGCTTCGGACATGCGGGCGCTCCCGGATTGGATTGCGCGGGGGTCTAGCAGAGGGGCGGGGTGGGCGGCAAGCCGCGGACCGTTGACAGGGCCGCGCGCGCATGGTCCAGACCGTTCGCATGACGCAATCCTTTGCTGCGCTTTTGGGCGTTGGATTTCTGTTGGGGTGGTCGGTCGCCTGGCCGCCGGGGCCGATCAACGCCGAAGTTGCCCGCCGCTGCGCCGCCCGGGGCTTCTGGGCCGGATTTTCCGTGTTGCTCGGCGCCTGCGCCGGCGATGGCGTTTGGGCTGTGGCGGTTTCGCTTGGCGTTGGCTTGCTCTTTTCCGGGCCGAGCGCCCGCATGGCCATGGGGTTTGTCAGCATCGCCTTGTTGTTGGCGTTGGCGTTCCTGTTCTTGCGCGGCGCGTGGAGCGCGTGGCGCAATCCGCCAGCGCCGGACGTAACGTCAGTTGCGCCGCCGCGCTTCGATTCCCTGACGGCCTCTTTCGCGCTTGGCGCGACCATGGCGCTGACAAGCCCGTGGAACGTCGCCTTCTGGCTTGCCGCGATGGGGCGGCCCGAACTCGCCGGCGCCGATCCGACGCATCTCCTGACGCTCGCCGCCGGCGTCATCGCCGGCGCGGCGACCTGGGGGCTCGTCTGGGCCTCCGCCACGAGCCTCGCCCACAAGGGCCTCGAAGGCGCCGGCAAACGTTGGTGGACGATCCTCGTCGACGCCGCGACCGCGCTGCTGATGCTGTATTTCGCCGCGCAGAGCGCGATGCGGTTGTGGGCGGGCGCCTGAGCAATCCCTGTCCTTGCTGGCGCAGGGCGGATCATGATATTTCTTGATGGAAAGCGGGAGCTTGCCATGGGAGCGGTAGGGCGCGAGAAATTCGCAACGCAGGTCGATGCGGAAATGCTGGCTGAATTGCGCGCATTAGCGCAACGCGAAGGCCGACAATTGCAATTGCTGATCGAAGAGGCGCTTGCCGACCTTTTTGAAAAGCGCCGCCATGCCAAGCCGCGCGCCCATGTCATGCAGGCCTATCAGGCGAGCCATGACGTCTACGCTCCGCTCTACAGGAAACTCGCCAAGTGACGGGAAGACCGGCGTCGGATTGGTTGACGCTTGTCGAGATTTTCGCGATCCACACCGATCAGATCGATCATTATGGCGGCGCTCACGGGGTGCGCGATCCGGGCTTGCTTGAAGCCGCGCTCTTTCGTCCGCAAACCGGCTATTACGCCGATCTGATTGAGGAGGCTGCGGCTTTATGGGAAAGCCTCGGTCAGAATCACCCGTTTGTCGACGGCAACAAACGCACGGCTTTCGCTGCGGCCTATACGTTTCTGGCCATCAATGGTCTGCGCATCGTAGCGACGGCGGATGACGCCTTCGCCTTCATTCACGCTCTTTACGACGCCCGCGACTTCCGGTTCGAAAGATTGGCCGAATGGCTTCGGATGAACACGCGGGAGCACTGACATGACGACGGATTTGGTCAGTCGCCTTCGCGCCGCCGGCGATACGGAGGCCGCCGATGAAATCGAGCGTCTGCATGCGGCGCTTGAGCGGGCGCGTAGGGCGGACACGCGTTCTCCTTCATATCGCCAGGGTCAGCGCAATGCGCAGAGTTGGGCTGTTGAATGGTTGCATCTGCGAGCGCAATCGATGAACGATCCTCACGCGCAGTGTCTCCTCAACGGCGCCGCATTTGATCTTGGCGTCGATGGGAAGGCGAAGTTTGCGAACAAAATAAAAAGATAGCGACCAATTTTAGCGCCGCTGCTTTGCACCCGCCGCCCGCCCATGCCAATCTCCGCGCAAATCGGAGAATGCGGCATGGAATATCTGCACACGATGGTGCGCGTCGGCAATCTTGAGGCGGCGCTCGACTTCTATTGCAACAAGCTCGGCCTGATCGAAACGCGCCGCACGGAAAACGAGAAGGGGCGCTTTACCCTCGTTTTTCTCGCCGCGCCGGGCGACGTCGCCCGCGCCCGCGAGACGCAGGCGCCGCTGGTCGAACTGACCTATAACTGGGACGAGCATTCCTATGCGGGAGGCCGCAATTTCGGCCATCTCGCCTATCGCGTCGACGACATCTACGAGACCTGCGATCGGCTGATGAAAGCCGGCGTCGTCATCAACCGCCCACCGCGCGATGGCTACATGGCCTTCATCCGCTCGCCCGACGGAATTTCCATCGAGCTGTTGCAGAAGGGCGGCGCCAAGTCGCCGCAGGAGCCGTGGGCGTCGATGCCGAACACGGGGGCGTGGTGATGACTTCCGTTCGTGATCGCCTCGAAGCGTCGCTCGCCCGCATCGCCGACCCCGCAGGCGAGGGCGCGCGCATTTTTCTCAAGACCTATGCCGATGAGGCCCGCGCCGCCGCCGAGGCGGCCGACGCCCGCGCCAAATACGGGCATCGGCTGAGCCTGCTCGACGGCAAACTCGTGTCGCTGAAAGACCTTTTCGACGTCGCCGGCGAGCCGACGACGGGCGGCAGCGTCGTCTATCGCGATGCGCCTCCGGCTGAGGCCGACGCGCCGGTCGTGCAGCGCCTGCGCGCCGCCGGCGCCGTGATCGTCGGCAAGACCAATATGACCGAATTCGCTTTCTCCGGCGTCGGTCTCAACCCGCATTACGGCGCGCCGGGCAATCCGGCGGATCGCAGCCGAATCCCCGGCGGCTCCTCCGCCGGCGCCGCCGTCTCCGTGGCGGATGATATCTGCGATATCGCCATCGGCTCGGACACCGGGGGCTCGGTGCGCATTCCCGCCGCGCTTTGCGGCATCATGGGCTTCAAGCCGACGCAGGCCCGCGTGCCGCGCGCCGGCGTCATGCCGCTGTCGCTGACCGCCGACACGATCGGGCCGCTGGCGAAAAGCGTCGCCGATCTCGCCGCCGCCGACGCCGTGATGGCCGGCGAGGCGCCGCGCGCGCTGGCGCCGCGCCCCGTCGCCGGCTTGCGGCTGGCGCTCCCGCGCGCGAGCCGTCTGTTCGACAAGGTGGACGCGACGGTCGCCTCCGCTTTCGAACGCGCCTGCAAAGCGCTTGAAGGGCAGGGCGCGCGCCTGATCGATTTAGATATGTCCGATCTGTTCGCGCGGCTCGACGCCATCAATTCCATCGGCCTGATTTCGGCCGTCGAGGCGGCGTGGCGCCACAAGGAGGTCATGGCGACGCGCTCCGCCGACATTGACCGCCGCGTTGTCGCGCGCATCAATCTCGCGACGAAGACTAGCGGCGCCGATTACGTCGCCATGATCGAAATGCGGAAAGAGCTTGTGCGCGCCGCCGAGCGGGCGTTCGCGCCCCATGACGCGATCATGCTGCCGACAGTCGCCGTGGTTGCGCCGAAGATCGCCGAACTCGAGGCCGATGACGCCGTCTTCGGCGAGAAGAACCTGCTGATCTTACGCAACACGACGCCGTTCAATCTGTTCGACTCGCCGGGTCTGTCCCTGCCGGTTCATGCCCCCGGCGAATTGCCGGTTGGCTTGATGCTCATGGCCGCGCGTGGGCGCGACCATGAAATTCTCGATATCGGCGCGGGGGTCGCTGCGAGGCTTCCCCGCGCCTGATCGTCACCAACGGCGCCAGCGGCGACGGCGCACGAACATGCGACGACGGTGGCTGTGGGGATAAGGCCGCCAATGGGTCTTTTCGGCTTGCGCGCCGGCGACGTCCTTGTCGGTCGCGACGGCAGGCGCTGCGGGGGCGTTCGGCGCGGTGGGGGCCACAGCCGGCAGAGCGTCGGCGCTGGTCGAACCCAAAACGGCGGCGGCGCCGACGGCGCTCGCCACGCCCAAAAGGTTTTTCAAGAAACTGCGTCGATCCGTTGGCGTCTCCTCTGCTGGACGTACCACGACGAAGGTTACGCGAAATCAACGATGAAGCAACTGGTTTCGATGAGTGCGACGAGGACTAAAACATGTGGCCGCTTGCGCGGCCACATTGATCAGAGCACAAGCTCTTGCCTTATCGGCTTATTTCAAGAACGATCACCAGTAGTAACGGCGACGCCAGTAGCGCCGGCGATGCCAACGGCGGCGGTGCCAGTGACGGCGGCGCCAATACCGGCGACGGCGATAATAATAATGCGCCTGCTCGATCTGGCTCGCGTCGACATCCTTATCGGTTGCAACGGCCGGTTCGGTCGGCGTCGTTGAGGGAAGCGGCGTTGGCGCAGGCAATGCGTCAGCCGGGCTCGCGATCGAAGCGACCGCAACCGCGCCCGCCACGCCAAACAGCGCTTTCAGGAATCCGCGTCTATCCATCTGACTCCTCCTTTATTTGCCCCCGCGAACCAAAAGGTTACGCCGATGCGCGCCGGGCGCAATAGCCTGCATCAATCATTTTGCGCGCGCCGGCCGTAGGTTTTGAAACGTTCGACCATCCGTTCCATCTCGTCGTCGGGCAACAAAACCGGTTGCCCGAGCGCCTGCGAAAGCCAGATCGTTTTCGCCAGAGCCTCCAGTTCAACCGCATGGGCGACGGCGTCGGCGATTGTCGCGCCGATGACGATCATGCCGTGATTGCCGAGCAGCACCGCAGTGCGGCCCGCAAGGCCAGCGACGGCGATATCCGACAATTCCTGCGTGCCGAACGGGGCGTAATCGGTGCAGCGCACGTCGCCGCCGCCGAACGCCGCCAGCATGTAATGCGCAGAGGGCAGGGGACGTCGCGCGATGGCGAAGGCCGTGCAATAGGGCGCATGCGTATGGACGATGGCCCCGGCGTCGCCGCGGGCGAGATAGATGTCGCGGTGGAAACGCCATTCGCTCGACGGCCGCAAGCCGCCGTGATGGGGCGTCTCCTCGGCAAGCGCCATGCGAACAATGGTGGCCGAGTCGGCGCGCGCCGGCGTGCAGCCGCTCGGCGTGATCAGCATGGTCTCGCCAAGGCGGACGCTGAGGTTGCCGGCGCTGCCCACGACAAGCCCTTCGTCTCGCAACGCCCTGTAGGCCGAAACCAATTCGACGCGCTGGTCCCACTCGTTCATGTGCGCCTCTCCTGCATTGCGAAAACTATGCGCAGCGCGGCGGTCTCGGCAAGATGGCGTCGATGTCGCGCCGAGGAAGCCCGCTTGCGCCGCATTGCAGCACGGCGGCGGGCGCGAGGCTGAAGCGGGAGCTATGCGAAATAAGATGGCGTGATCGCAATGTCGTCACGCTATCGTCATTGGGCCGCTGTAGCGAGTGCGCGTTATCGCAAATGACGTCAATCTCGGACGCGCGGCGGTTTATGAAAAAGCCTGTCGCAGATCGTTCCGCTGAGCCAACGGAGGATCCCGTGCAGATCAACGAAATCGTCAACTCCTGCTCGAACGCTCACGTTGCTTCCGCGGCGCTGGCTTCCATTGGCGGAGATCTGGTCGCGCGCGTCGCCAGGCTCGCCCACTTGCAGGGCCTCACGCCTGGGATGTTCACCGCCATGGCCGTCCGCGATTTCGGCCGCGACGCGCCCTCCGAGGCGCGCGCGGTGATCCGGCGGGCGATGTGCGGCGCCGATCAGCCCATCCTGCGCGGTCTGCGCATGATTCTGGAGCGCGTGCTGGAGGAGGCTGAAGAAGACAGCGATGTCGACGAGGAATTCTGGGCTCGCCGAGCCGGTGGCGAGAAGGCCGGCGTTCGCGCCTGAACGCGGAAACGACGTTCTGTTTTCATGAAGGGCGCCGTTGCGGCGCCCTTTGTCTTATACGCCGACGCGCCACGTGCGCGGACGCGCAGCGCGCGCCTCGGCGCCAAGGCCGGCCTGATAGGCGTGCGTCACCAGCGGACGTTTGCCCCCCTCAAGCGTGCGCAATGTCGCTGCGTCGCTGATGTCGAAAGCGTCGAAGCCCGAACGTTGCAACGCCTGCAATTGGTCGAACAGAATGTCGCCCTCCGCACGGATTTCGCCGCGGAAGCCGTGCCGCGCGCGCAACAGATGCGCCAGCGAGAAGCCGCGCCCGTCGCCGAATTTCGGGAAGGCGATGACGATCAACGCGAAACGCTGAATGTCGTCGATGATGTCTTCCAGCTTGGCGTCGGGCTCAAGCCGCAGACCGAGCGGCGCATTGGAGCCGTCGAAAGCGTCGCGCTCCTGCTTCCACCAGTCGAGCGAGAAGATCACGTGGCCGGAGGGCGGTGCGCTTTCGCCGTCGCGAAGGCTTCGCCAGGCGTCGGCCACGAAAGCGTCGTTCTTGAACAAAGCCATCAGATGTCCTGACCTGCGTCGAGAGTTTGCGTATGGATGCCGCATTCGGTTTTGCCACGTCCGCGCCAACGTCCGGCGCGCGAATCTTCGCCCGGTTTGACCGGTGAGGTGCAGGGCAGGCAGCCGATGGACGGGTAGCCCTTAGCCACCAGCGGATGACGCGGCAGATTATGTTTGTCGAGATAGGCGGCGACATCGGCCATCGTCCAGCTGACAAGCGGATTGACCTTCACATGCGCGCCGTCGGCCTCGAATAGCGGCAGGCTGGAGCGCGTCGCCGCCTGGAAGCGTTTGCGTCCCGTGATCCATGCGTCGTAGCCGGTGAGCGCGACGGCAAGCGGCTCCACCTTGCGCAATTCGCAGCAGGCGTCGGGGTCGCTCGACCACAGGAAGACGTCCGGGTCGCGCGCCGTGAGCGCTTCAGGGGCAGGGCCCTGCGAATGCACGTTCTCGAGTTTCAGCAGATCGACAAGCCGGTCGCGATAGGCGAGCGTCTCGGGAAACAGATGGCCGGTGTCGATGAAGACCAGCGGCGTCTTGCGGTCGATGTCGGCGACCATATGCGCCAGCACAGCCGAGTCCGCGCCGAAGGATGACACCAGAGCGATGCGTCCGGGGTAGAGGTCTTCGATCGCAAGGCGAAGCAGCGCGCGCGCGTCCATGGCGGCGAAACGCGCGCCGAGCCGCGAGGCGGCGATCTGGTCGCCGAACAGATTGATGTCATGCGCGGTCAAATGTCGGCTCCCGTGTTGCGTTCGTAGAGCGCGGTCTTGAACGGCGCCATGCCGAGTCGGCGGTAGGCCTCGATGAAGCTTTCCGACGGGCTGTTGCGCAGCGCGAGATAGACATCCGTCACGGTCTCGACCGCGTCGACGATTTCATCGGCCGAAAATCCCGGGCCGGTGATCTGGCCGATCGCCGAGCGTTCGTCCGCCGAGCCGCCGAGCGTGAGCTGGTAGGTTTCCTCGCCGCGCCGCTCGAGGCCGAGAATGCCAATATGGCCGACGTGATGATGGCCGCAGGCGTTGATGCAGCCCGAAATCTTGATCTTCATCGGGCCGATTTGGGCCGCGCGGGCCGGATGGCCGAAGCGCCTGGAAATGTGCTGCGCGATCGGGATCGAACGCGCCGTCGCCAGCGCGCAATAATCGAGGCCGGGGCAGGCGATGATGTCGCTGACGAGACCGGCGTTGCCTTCGCCGAAGCCCATGGCCGCCAGCGCGTCGTGCAACGCCGGCAGATCGTCATGCGCCACATGCGGCAGAATGAGATTCTGTTCGTGCGAGACGCGGATTTCGCCTTGCGAGTAGCGATCCGCCAGATCGGCGATCTTCTCCATCTGATCGGCGGTGATATCGCCCGGAATGCCGGCGATGGGCTTGAGCGAAATCGTGACCGCGCCGTAGCCCACGACCTTGTGCGCCATGACGTTGTTGGCGCGGAATGCGGCGAAGCTCGAATCCGCTTTCGCGCGCGCGTCCGACGCGCTCGATTGCGCGGCGCGCGCGGGCAGGGCTGGCGGCGTGAAATAGGCGGCGATGGCGTCGACGTCCGCTTGCGGCAATGTCAGGCGCTGGTCCGGCCGTGCGGCGAAGTCGGCCTCGACCTCGCGCCGCATCCAGTCGATCCCCTTCTCATGCACGAGGATCTTGATGCGCGCCTTGTATTTGTTATCGCGCCGACCGTTGAGATTGTAGACGCGCAGGATCGAGTCGATATAGGCGATCAGATGTTCGACCGGCAGGAAGTCGCGGATCACCGGTCCGATCATCGGCGTGCGGCCAAGACCGCCGCCGACATGCACGCGAAAACCCGTTTCCCCTTTGTCGTTGCGCACGATCTGCAAGCCGATGTCATGCGCCTGAATGGCGGCGCGATCCTGGCGTGCGCCGCTGATGGCGATCTTGAACTTGCGCGGCAGATAGGTGAATTCCGGGTGTAGCGACGACCATTGCCGCAGGATTTCGGCATAGGGGCGGGGGTCTTCGATCTCGTCGGCGGCCACGCCGGCGAATTGATCGGCGGTGACGTTGCGGATGCAATTGCCGGAGGTCTGGATGCAATGCATCTCGACGCTGGCGAGTTCGCTCAGAATCGCCGGCACATCGCTTAGCGCCGTCCAGTTGAGCTGCAAATTCTGCCGCGTGGTGAAATGGCCGTAGCCCTTGTCGTAGCGCCGCGCGATCTCGCCGAGCTTGCGCAATTGCCGTGACGACAGCACGCCATAGGGAATGGCGATGCGCAGCATGTAGGAATGCAATTGCAGATAAACGCCGTTCATCAGCCGATGGATCTTGAACTGATCCTCGCTGAGGTCGCCGGCAAGGCGGCGCGCGATCTGGTCGCTGAATTGCGCGACGCGGTCGGCGACGAAGGCGGCGTCGAATTCGTCGTAACGATACATGGTCAGATTCCTCCGCCGAGCGTCGTGTCGAGCGCGAAGCCGTCGGGCATGCGCGGTGCGACGGTGGGGCGCAGCGAAGCGCGGATATATTCGCGCAGGGCGATGGGGCGCAGCTTGTCGCCCTCGCCCGTCACCTCGATCGAGACGACGTCGAGCACGATATTGGCCGCAGCGCTGACCTGTGCCGCGGCGAGCGCGGCCGCTTCCGATTCCGCGTCTCGCCAGACGCCGGCGACGCGAAAGTTCTCGCTCCAGCGCGTACGGTCCGATTCGAGAAAAACGACGCGGCCATCGGCGAGCCGATTGGCGGAAACCACTTTTGCGACGAATGCTTTTGACATGGATTGAAAGCTCGATTGGCGGCTGCCGCCGCGCCTGATCGAAGCCTTATAGGTCAAAACACAAAAAAAGACGAGAATAATTTTATATCACATAATTTTTATGCATATAAGGATCAGGCGATCCGCGCAAAGCAGCGATTTCAGGCTCGAAGCCCTTGTAAACAGACGGTTGCGTGGTTTCTCCGCCATGTTATAGCCGATCGCCTACCCCGGAGCAGCCATGTTCGTCACTTATGTCCAGCCGCTGATTGCGACCCATGGCTATTGGGCGGTTTTCGTCATTGTGATGCTGGAAAGCGCCGGGGTGCCCTTGCCGGGCGAGACAGCCTTGCTTCTCGCTGCGATCTTCGCCGGGGCGACAGGGCAGCTCGACATCGCCTGGGTCATCGCCTGCGCCGCCGCCGGCGCCATCATCGGCGATAATATCGGTTTCTGGGTCGGCCGGCGTTACGGCTTGCCGCTGCTGCTCAAATACGGCGAACTCATTCACCTGCACGAAGAGCGGCTGAAGCTCGGCCAGTATCTCTTCCGCCATCATGGCGCGAAGATCGTGTTCTTCGGTCGGTTCATCGCCGTGCTGCGGATTTTTGCCGCCCTGCTCGCCGGCGTGAATCACTATCGTTGGGGGCCATTCCTCTTTTACAACGCCGCCGGCGGCGTCGTCTGGGCGGCGATCTTCGGCCTTGGCGGCTATTATTTCGGCGATGCGGTGCATCGCGTCTCCGGCCCCATCGGCGTCGCGGCGCTGATTGCGGCCATCGCCGGCATCGTCGGCGCCTGGTGGATCATGCGCCGTCAGGAGCACAAGCTGGCGCTCAAAGCCGAACAGGAGATGCCGGGGCATCTCGAGGAGAAGGACATTCTCCACGAAGACGAAACGCCCCCTCGTTAAGTTTCGCTCATCTTCAAAAAGCAAGGCCGCCGATCACGCTGTATCGGCGGCCTTTCCGTTCATTTTATGCCGCGAGTGAGCGCGCGCCTACAACATGCCGAGCGTGCGCGGCAGCCACAGCGACAGCGCAGGCCAATATGTGACGAGCACGAGGAAGCCGAGCATCGTCAGCAGCCATGGCCACACCGCGATGGTCAGTTCGGTGATGCCCATCTTGGCGATGCCGGAGGCGACATAGAGATTGAGGCCGACAGGGGGATGGCACATGCCCACCTCCATATTGACCACGATCAGAATGCCGAAATGCACCGGATCGATGCCGAGCTTCACCGCCATCGGGAACAGGATTGGCGCCATGATCAGCACGATGGAGGAGGGCTCCATCACATTGCCGGCGAGCAGCAGCAGGATGTTGACCAGGAACAGGAAACCGATCCAGCCAAGACCGGTGTTGGTGATCCAGCCGGCCATCTGCTGCGGAATGTTCTCATGCGTCATCAGGAACGAGAACAGCACAGCGTTCGTGATGATGTAGAGCAGCATCGCGCTCATGTTCGCCGACGACAACAGCACGCGCGGCACGTCCATAAGGCCCATGTCCTTGTAGACAAACACCGCGATGATGAAGGCGTAGACGGCGCTGACGGCAGCCGCTTCTGTCGGTGTGAAGGCGCCGGTGTAAATGCCGCCGATGACGATGACGATCAGCAGCAGACCCCAGAAGCTCTCGCGCAGCGTCTCGAACCGACGCCCCCAAGTAGCCGCCGGCATGCGCGGGTAGCCGTTCTTCCAGGCGCGGTAGAAGGTCGTGGCGCCGAGGAAAAAGGCGAGCAGCATGCCGGGAATGACGCCGGCGATGAAAAGCTGGCCGACAGAAGCCGACGAAACCTTCTCGCCCGTCGGACCCGTCACCACCATGCCGCTGGTCGCCACCGCATACATGACCATGACGATCGACGGCGGAATGAGAATGCCCAGCGCGCCGGAGGTGGTGATGACGCCCGCGCCGAAACGGTTCGGAAAACCCTGTCGCACCATGGCGGGCAGGATGATCGAGCCGATGGCGACGACTGTCGCTGGCGAGGAGCCGGACACGGCCGCAAACAAAGCGCAGGCCATGACGCCGGCAAGCCCGAGGCCGCCATACCAATGGCCGATCATGGCGCTGGCGAAATTGATCATGCGCCGCGCCACGCCGCCGTGGGTCAGGAAATTGCCGGCGAGAATGAAGAACGGGATCGCCATGATCTCGAACTTCTCGATGCCGGTGAACAATTTCAGCGCCACCGAATCCATCGGAACTTCGGTCAGCGTGAACAGGAAGGTGAGAACGGTGAGGCCAAGCGCGATCGAAATCGGCATGCCCGTCAGCATCAGCGCGACGAGCAGCACGAAGATCAGCGTCACGCGCACGCCGTGCGGCAGATTGATGAGCCCGAACTTCGCCGCAAGGCAGAACAGGGCCAAGGCCACCGGAAAGGCCAGAAAATACATCCCCGGCTTGCCGTTGTTCTGATCGACCGGCGGTTTTTCGTTGAGGGTGACGGGAGCGCTGCTCATGCTTTGCCCTCCACGATGGCGGCCGGCGTCACGGGGGCTTCGTCGAGCCCTTCGACATGCGCGTCGTTATGATGGGGCAGATGACCCGTGGTCCAGAACGACCACGCCACCTGAAGGAAACGGAAGCACATCAGGTAAGAACCCAGCGGCACGCCGAGATAGACGAGCCACATCGGCGCTTCGAGATCGGCCGACACTTGATCCGTATGCGCGATGTGCCAGACGAAGCGCGCGCCGAGCGTGCCGACGATGAAGGTGAACAGAGCGCCCGCCATCAGCCCGAACAGCACCACGCGCTTGCGCGACGCATCCGGGAACTTGCCGAGCAGAACGTCGACGCCGACATGAATGCCGGTTCGCACGCCATAGGCGGCGCCGAACTTCGCCATCCACACGAACATGTAGATGCAGAGTTCCTGCGCCCAGGTCAGATTGATCTGCTTGAGCTGCATGAAAACGGCGCGGCCGGACTGAAACAGCCAGTCCATTCCGTTCGCCTTGCCCCATTGCGCCAGGCTGATCGCGCCCGACAATGTGTAGCGGTGCACGACCGCGACGAAAATCAGCACTGTCGCAGCGGCGATCAGCGTTCCGATCAGGATTTCTTCAAGCCTGTCGAGCGCGCGCATCAGCATGGCGCATCCTCCCCCGAAAGGACAGGCTCGCGACGCGTCGCCGCGAGCCTGCGCGCGTTACTTGGCGCCAGTGGCGGCGTAAATTTCCTCGATCAGCTTGGCGCCGACGCGGCCCGACATTTCCTTGTGAACGGGCTTGGACGCCTCGACCCACAATTTCTTCTCGGCGGCGGTCGGGGTGTAAACCTCGGTCTTGCCGGCCTTCTTGATGTCGGCGATCGCGTCGTCGTTTTCCTTCTGCGCGATCTCGTTGGTATAGGCGGTCGCCTCCGCCATCGCCTTGTCGAGTCCGGCGCGCACATCGGCCGGCAGGCCGTCCCAGAACTTCTTGTTCACGATGACCGCATAGCCGATATAGCCGTGGTCGGTGAGCGTGGCGTGCTTCTGCACTTCGTGCATTTTCTGGGTGAAGACGTTGGACGGCGTGTTCTCGTTGCCGTCGACGACGCCGGTCTGCATCGCCTGATAGACTTCAGAGAAGGCGAGAACCTGCGGCACGGCGCCATAGGCTTTCATCTCGGCTTCAAGCACCTTCGACGACTGAATGCGCATCTTCAGGCCGAGCATGTCGTCGGGGACCTTGATCGGCTTGTTCGCCGTCATGATCTTGAAGCCGTTGTCCCAATAGGCGAGGCCGATAATGCCCTTGGATTCCAGTCCATCCAGCAGGCGCTTGCCGATGGGACCCTCGGTGACTTTGCGCAGCGCCGCTTTGTCCTGGAAGATGAATGGCAGATCGAAAATCTCGAATTCCTTCGCGCCGAGCGGCCCGAATTTGGCGAGCGAGGGCGCCAGCATCTGCACCGCGCCAAGCTGCAAGGCCTCCAGCTCTTCCTTGTCCTTGTAGAGCTGCGAGTTCGGGTAAATCTCGACCTTCGCCTTGCCGTTCGTATATTTCGCGGCGAGTTCCTTGAACTTCTCCGAGCCCTTGCCCTTCGGCGTGTCCGGCGCGACCACATGGCTGAACTTGATGACGATGGCCTCCTGAGCCATTGCAGGCGCATGCGATAGCGCCGCAGCGATCAGAGCAGAGAAGGCGAGAGCAGCTTTCCGCATTGGGGGTCCTCCAGATTTCTTTGAGCGGGCTTGCCCGCGAATTTTTTGGTTGCCGAAACTATAAACGCGCCGACTCGTTCTGGCGAGCCGGCGCGTTAAAAAACAGACAGCGGATCGTGATTCCAGATGATTGATATCAAATGAGAATGCGATGGCCTCGCGCGCGCGTCCATTGGTCGCGCGCGCCTTGGTTCACAGCGACAGACGGAAGCGATGCGCGATCTCGCCGATGATGCCGCGGCGGAACGCCATGACGCAGATGACGAAGATCACGCCCTGGATCACCAGCACCCATTGGCCGAATTGCGCCAGATAGTTTTGCATCGCAATGATGATGAAGGCGCCGACCACGGGGCCGAAAATCGTGCCCATGCCGCCGACGAGCGTCATCAGCACCACTTCGCCCGACATCGTCCAGTGAACGTCTGTGAGCGAGGCGTTCTGCGCCACGATCGCCTTGACCGCGCCGGCGAGGCCGACAAGGGCCGCGGACATCACGAACGCGGCGAGCTTGTAATGGTCGACCTTGTAGCCAAGCGAAATCGCGCGCGGTTCGTTCTCGCGGATCGACTTCAGGATTTCGCCGAAAGGCGAATTGATGATGCGGCGGATCAGCAGAAAGGCGAGCAGGAAAATGGCGAGGACGGTGAAATACAGCGTCATCTGGTTCGACAGATTGAACACGCCGAACATCTTGCCTTGCGGCACGGCCTGAATGCCGTCTTCGCCATGCGTGAATGGCGCTTGCAGGCAGAAGAAATAGATCATCTGCGACAGCGCCAGCGTGATCATGGCGAAATAGATGCCCTGACGGCGGATCGCCAGAGCTCCGACGAGGAGACCGATAGCGCCGGCGCCGATCACGGCCGTGATAATCGCCAGTTCCGGCGGCCAACCCCAGACCTTGGCGATATGCGCGCTGAAATAGCCCGCCGAACCAAGGAACATGGCGTGGCCGAACGACAGCAGGCCGACATAGCCGAGCAGAAGATTGAATGCGCAGGCGAAGAGCGCGAAGCAAAGCGCCTGCATCAGGAAGAACGGATAAACCACGAGCGGCGCAACGAGCAGGATGGCCGCCATGATTGCAAAGGCAATCATCTCGTGGCGCGGAGCGTCCTTGGCCGGGACGTTGGAAATCGCAACGGCAGCCATGTCACACGTTCCTTCCGAACAGACCGGCGGGCTTGATCATCAACACGATGGCCATGATCACGAACACCACCGTGTTCGAAGCCTCGGGGTAAAACACTTTGGTCAGGCCTTCAATCAGCCCGAGCGTGAAGCCGGTGACGATCGATCCCATGATCGAGCCCATGCCGCCGATGACGACCACCGCGAACACGACGATGATGAAATCGGCGCCCATCAGCGGACGCACCTGGTTGATCGGCGCGGCGAGAACGCCGGCCAGCGCGGCGAGCGCAACGCCGAAGCCATAAGTCAGCGTGATCATCAGCGGCACGTTGACGCCGAAGGCGCGCACCAGCGTCGGGTTCTCGGTCGCCGCGCGCAGATAGGCGCCGAGCTTGGTCTTCTCGATCAGGAACCACGTCGCGACGCAAATGATGAGCGAGAACACGATGACCCATGCGCGATAATTCGGCAGATACATGAAGCCGAGATTCTGTCCGCCCTTGAGCAGGTCGGGAATGGCGTAAGGCAGGCCCGACGAGCCGAAATAATTCTGGAAGACGCCCTGCACGATCAGCGCCACGCCGAACGTCAGCAATAGGCCGTAAAGGTGATCGAGCCCCGCCAGCTTGTTCAGCATCGTTCGTTCGATGATGACGCCGAACAGGCCGATGATGATGGGCGCAAGGATCAGCGCCGGCCAGTAACCGACGCCATATTGCAGCAGGAACCATGCGCAGAAGGCGCCCATCATGTAGAGCGCGCCATGCGCGAAATTGACGATGTTGAGCATGCCGAAAATGACCGCGAGGCCAAGGCTCAGCAGCGCGTAGAAGGCCCCGTTGATGAGGCCGAGCAGCAATTGCCCGAACAGGGCCTGCGGCGAAATACCTAACAATTCGAACATTGCGCTCTCCGGCGGCTCCCCCGTGCGCCCCGTTTTCCGGAGCGTCCTGTTTTTGGGCTGCGCGCCGATATGGTCCGGCGCGCAGCTTTAGTCGGTATTACTTCGCGGCCGAAACCAGCGGGCAATCGCCCTTGTCCATCGGCCGGAAGGCCTGATCGGCCGGAATTGTGCCCATCAGCTTGTAATAATCCCACGCGCCCTTCGACTCGGACGGCTTCTTCACTTCGAAGAGATAGACCGGATGCAGCTTGCGGCCGTCGGCGCGGATGGAGCCCTGGCCGAACAGCGCGTCGTCGGTCGGCATTTCCTTCATCTTGGCGACGACCTTGGCGCCGTCGGAAACGGAGCCGAGCGCGTCAGCCGCCTTCAGATAATGCCGAACGGCGGAATAGACGCCGGCTTGCACCATCGTCGGCTTGAAGCCGGGCTTCTGCTTCGAGAAGCGGTCGGCGAAAGCGCGGGTGCCGTCGTTCATGTCCCAATAGAAGGCCTCGGTGAAGGTAAGGCCCTGAGCGACGCTCAGGCCAAGCGCGTGCACGTCGGTGATGAACAGCAGCAGCGCCGCGAGCTTTTGGCCGCCGGCGGTGATGCCGAATTCGGCCGCCTGCTTGATCGAATTGGTCGTGTCGCCGCCCGCATTGGCGAGGCCGACGACCTTGGCTTTCGACGCCTGCGCCTGCAGCAGATAGGACGAGAAGTCCGGCGAGTTGATCGGATGGCGAACCTTGCCGACGACCTTGCCGCCATTGGCCTCGACGACGGCGCCCGTGTCACGCTCAAGCGCATGGCCGAAGGCGTAGTCGGCGGTCAGGAAGAACCAGGAATCGCCGCCGTTCTTGACGATCGCCTTGCCGGTGCCATTAGCCAGCGCATAGGTGTCGTAGGTCCAGTGGATCGTATTGGGCGAGCAGGCCTTGCCCGACAGATCCGACGTGGCGGCGCCCGAATTCAGGAACACCTTGTTCTTTTCCTTGGTCAGCGTGCTGACGGCGAGCGCGACGCCGGAATTCGGCGTGTCGACGATCAGGTCGACCTTGTCGACGTCATACCACTGGCGCGCGATATTGGTGCCGATGTCCGCCTTGTTCTGATGGTCGCCGGCGACCACCTCGATCTTCCAGCCCTTGGCGAGCAGACCGGAATCTTCGACCGCAAGCTTCGCCGCGATGGTCGAGCCGCCGCCGGTGGCGTCGGCGTAAAGGCCGGACTGATCGGAGAGGTTGCCGATCTTGATGGTTTTTTCCTGCGCGAAAGCCGTTCCCGAAAGCAGGGTCGCGGCAAGCGCGGCGAAAGCGATCGTCTTCTTCATATCGTCTCCCTTCAAGACTGAAACTGTGGGTTCAGACCCCCAGATATTCGTGAAGCTTGGGCATGTTGGCTTCGAGTTCGCTGTTGGCGAAACCGTCGATGATCTTGCCGTGCTCCATCACGTAATAACGATCCGCCACGGTCGAGGCGAAACGGAAGTTCTGCTCGACCAGAAGGATCGTGAAGCCCTCCTGTTTCAGGCGCGCGATGGTGCGCCCGATCTGCTGGATGATGACGGGCGCGAGGCCCTCCGTCGGCTCGTCGAGCATCAGCAGGCGCGCGCCCGTACGCAGGATGCGGCCGATGGCCAGCATCTGCTGCTCGCCGCCGGACAGCTTGGTGCCGGGGCTGTGGATGCGCTCCTTGAGATTGGGGAAGAGGTCGAAAATCTGCTCGATCGTCAGGCCGCCGTCCTTCACCTTCGGCGGCAGCAGCAGGTTCTCCTCCACGTCGAGCGAGGCGAAGATGCCGCGCTCTTCCGGGCACAGGGCGATGCCGGCGCGGGCGATCTTGTCGGACGAGAGGTTGATCGCCTCCTTGCCCTCGAAGACGACCGAGCCTTTGCGCTTGCCGACGATGCCCATGACGGATTTGAGCGTCGTCGTCTTGCCGGCGCCGTTGCGCCCGAGCAGACAGACGACCTCGCCTTGATTCACATGGAAATCGACGCCGTGCAGAATGTGCGACTCGCCATACCAGGCTTCGAGATTCTGGACCTTCAGAAGTTCGCTCATTTCGGCCCTCAATGTCCCGAGCCCATATAGGCTTGCTGCACCTCCGGGTTCTTCGAAACCGTGGCGTAATCGCCCTCGGCCAGAACCGAACCGCGCGTCAGCACCGTGATCGTGTCCGACAAGGTGGCGACAACGTTCAGATTGTGCTCGACCATCAAGATCGTGCGGCCGACGGAAACACGTTTGATCAGCGCCTGAATGCGGTCGATGTCCTCGTGGCCCATGCCGGCCATCGGCTCGTCGAGCAGCATCATCTCCGGCTCCAGCGCCAGCGTCGTCGCGATTTCGAGCGCGCGCTTGCGGCCATAGGGCATTTCGACGGCCACCGTATCGGTGAATTCCGTCAGGCCGACGTCGTCGAGCAGCTTTTGCGCCTGATCGTTCAGCGAGTTGAGAATGGCCTTGGAGCGCCAGAAGTCGAAATTGTCGCCGCGCTTGCGCTGCAGGGCGACGCGGACGTTTTCAAGCGCCGTCAGATGCGGAAACACCGCCGAAATCTGGAAGGAGCGCACGAGCCCGAGCCGCGCCACGTCGGCGGGTTTCATCGAGGTGATGTCGCGCCCGTTGTAGGAGATCTTGCCGCGGGTCGGGTCGAGGAACTTGGTCAGCAGGTTGAAGCAGGTGGTTTTGCCCGCGCCGTTCGGCCCGATCAGCGCATGAATCGTCCCGCGCTTGACGCGCAGATTGACGTCTCTCACTGCGATGAAGCCAAGAAATTCCTTCGTCAGACCCTCGGTCTGAAGAACGTAATCCGTCAAAACGTCCTCCCCTGGGAGCGGCGCCTCATTTGGTGGGCGCTCGTTCTCTCTTTTACTCTGTGGCGCGAGCCTATCCGTCTGCCGCGTTTAATCAAGGGTTCGCGCGGAACTTTTTCGGAAAATCCCCCGAAAGCGGCAAATCAGCGTAAATTCGCCGGAGCGGCGCTCAAAACTCCTGCTTTTCCTCGCATTTTGCCGCTTTTTCGATCAGTCGGGTCAGATGACCCAATCGTCGCGCGCGGCGGCCGCTTCGGCGTGCAATTGCTCTTTGATTTTCTCGGCGATTGCCCGCATCGCCGCATCGCCGCGTCGGCGCGGGCGCGGAACGTCGATGCGCACAGACGCGCGCGTCTCGCCCGGCTTGCCGCCGAGCGCCACGACGCGGTCGGCAAGATAGACGGCCTCGTCGATGTCATGGGTGACGAACAGCACGGTTTTGCCGAACTGCTCCGAGACGCGCAGCAATTCGTCCTGCAAGGCCTCGCGCGTCGGCGCGTCGAGCGCGCTGAACGGCTCGTCCATCAGCAGGATCGAGGGCCGCGTCGCCAGCGCGCGCGCGAGGGCGATGCGCTGCCGCTGTCCGCCGGACAATTGATGCGGGAAACGGTCGGCGACCTGCGCCAGCCCGACGCTGGCCAGCGCCGTCATCGCGCGCTCGCGGCGCTCGGCGCGCGACAGGTGCGTTTTTTCAAGACCGAAGGCGACATTGGCGAGCACGCGCCGCCACGGCAGCAGCCGCGCGTCCTGAAACACCATCGCCATGGCGCGCTCGGCCTTCGGATCAGGCGAGACGCGCACGGTCCCGCTCGACGGCCGGGCCAAATCCATCAGAACGCGCAGCAGCGTCGATTTGCCGACGCCCGACGCGCCGACGATGGCGACGAATTCGCCGGCTGCGATGCTGAGATCGAGGCCACGCAGGATTTCGGTGCGCTGGCCGCTCTGCTCGAAGGCGAGGCCGAGGCCCTTGATGTCGATGACGTTCATCGCTTCACGCCTTCCAGGCCATCAGCCGCGATTGCAAGGCTATGAAGCCCGCGTCCATCAGCCCGTACAGCGCCGCCATCGTCAGCATGTAGACGACGACGATGTCGGTCGCGAGCAGGCTGGAGGCTTGGTTCATTCTTTGGCCGAGACCGTGAACACCGAAAAGCTCCGCCGCCACCACCGCCATCCAGGCCTGGCCAAGCGCCGTGCGCAGGCCGACGAGGATGCCCGGCGTCGCCGCCGGCAACAGAACCTTCGTCAGCTTTTCGTGCCAGGCGCGGAAACCGAAGGCGTCCGCCACCTCGATCAATTCGCGATCGACGCCGCGGATCGCGCCCTGACTGGCGAAGAAAACGATCCAGAACACGCCAATGGCGATAATGAACACCGCCGCCGTCTGTTCGACGCCGAACCACAGGATCGCAAAGGGAATCCAGGCAAGGCCGGGGATTGGCCGCAGCACGCGCACCACCCACGACAGGGCCGCTTCAAGCCGACGCGACATGCCCGTGGCGACGCCGAGCGCAACGCCGGCGAAGCCGCCGACGACGAGGCCCATCAGATAATGGCCGAGGCTGGCCGCGACCGAGGCGAGCCACGCGCCGCTTCTCAGCTCGCGCATGAAGGCGGCCGGCAATTGGCTCGGCGTTGGCAGGATGTTGGGCCCGACGAGGCCGAGCGTCGGCACAAGCTCCCAGACGATCAGAAAGACCGCGAGGCCAAGCCCCGCCAGCATGTGCTGCGAAAATTTCATCGGAACGCGTCGCTTATTTGGCTGTTGCCTTGTCGTAATAGGAGGCGTCGAACAGCCCGTCGAGCGGCAATTCCTTGTCGAGCGTGCCGAGCTTGACCTGATAGGCCTGCATGTCCTTCGTCGACTGCTGGATGGCGCGCGGGTCGACGGCGAATTTCGTCGCAGGCGAGGCCAGCGCTTTCAGAATGGTCGCCTTGTCGATCAAACCCTTGCCGAGCGCCGCTTCGATCGGCGTCGCGGCCTGATCCGGATTCTTGGCGATCAGCGCGTCGGCGCGCACGACGCCGGTGACGAGCGTCTGCACGGCGGCGGGATTTTTGAGGAAGCCGCCCGAGACGGCGACGACCGTGCCCGGCTGCTTGGGGAACATCTCGCCGCCGAGCGCCACGATCTTCAACTTGGGATCGCGCTGGATCGACACGGTGACGGCCGGCTCGCGCAAGGTCGCGCCCTCGACCGCGGCGGCAAGCACCGCCTGCTGGGTCGCGTCGATGCCCATCGAGACGATTTCAACATCGGCCTTGTCGGCCTTGGCGACCTCGAACAGCCAGTGATTCAGCGTGGTGTGCGGCACGGAGCCGGGAGGCTGCGTCGCCAGCCGCGCCGGTTTGCCCGCGGCGGCGCGATAATCCTTGAGCGCCTGCGCCGGCGTGACGCCCGCCTTGAAATAAGGCGCGAGCTTCGCGCCGGCGACGACGGTCATTTCTTCAATGGCGGTGGAGGCGACGACTTTCACATCGACGCCCTTCGAACGCGCCACCGCCAGCGGCGCGACGCCGGCGACATAGACATCCAGTGTGCCCGAGGCGAGCGCCGAAATCATCGCCGGACCGGATTCGAAGGCGATGAACTTGGGCTCCAGCCCGCCTTCCTTCAAATAACCCTCATGCGCCGCGACAAAGACCTGCGACGTGCCGAGAACAGGGATATAGCCGATGCGGACCTGCGTCTGCGCGGCGGCCGGAGAGGCGAGTAGCGCGCCGGCGAAGGCGGCGGCGAGAAACGAACGCATGGAATGCTCCTTGAGGTTGCCTCCTTTCTATCAAAAAACAAAAATAAATGCGAATTATTTTTTATAACACAATAATAGTGTGAAATTATGGATGCGAACTCATGCTAATTTCACGGACATGATGCGGCTCGCCATCATCATCCCTGTGCTGAACGAGGCGGAAGGCGTCGCGGTTCATCTTGCGGCCTTGCAGGACGCGCGCGGGCGCGGCGTCGAAATCATTGTCGCCGACGGCGGCTCGCGCGACGACACGATGGCGCGCGCCTTGCCGCTCGCTGACAAGGTCATAACGGCCCCGCGCGGCCGCGCCGCGCAGATGAACGCCGGCGCGCGGGCGACGGACGCCGACATTCTGCTGTTTCTCCACGCCGATACGCATCTGCCCCCAGAGGCCGACCGCCTCGTGCGGGATGGTCTTGCGACGACACGCCGCATGTGGGGCCGCTTCGACGTCGCCATCGCCGGCGCCCATCCCTTTTTGTCGAAAATCGCGACGCTGATGAACGCGCGGTCGCGTCTGACGGGCATCGCCACCGGCGATCAGGCGATGTTCATGACGCGCGCCGCCTTCGATCATATCGGCGGTTTCCCCGACCTGCCTCTGATGGAGGACATCGAGGCGAGCCGTCGCCTGAAGCGTCTTTCGCCGCCTTTATGCCTGCGCGCCCGCGTCACGACGTCCGGCCGGCGCTGGGAGCGGAACGGCGTGCTGCGCACCATTCTGAAAATGTGGAGCCTGAGATTGCGCTGGTTCTTTGGCGCCGACGCAGGCCGGTTGGCGCGGGACTACGGCTATGCCCCGCGCGATTGACATCGCGGTCTTCGCCCGCGCGCCGATCCCGGGCGCGTGCAAGACGCGGCTGATCCCGACCCTCGGCGCGGAGGGCGCCGCGCGTTTGCATGTGGCGATGACGCGTCGCGCCCTGCAAACGGCGACGCTGGCCGGTCTCGGCCGCGTCACGCTCTGGCGCGCGGATCATTCATCCCATTCCTTTTTCACGGATTGCGCCCGCGATTTCGGCGTCGCGCTCGCCGATCAGCCGCAAGGCGACCTCGGCGTGCGCATGGCGGCGGCATTCGCCGCGTCGGCGCCGCTGCTGCTGATCGGTTCGGATTGTCCGATGCTCACGCCCGACCTGCTGTGCGCCTGCGCCGACGCGCTGGCGACGAACGACGCCGTGTTCCTACCGGCCGAAGACGGCGGCTATGGGCTCGTCGGCGCGCATCGCGTCATTGCGGATATTTTCGCCGGCATGCCATGGGGAACCTCGGCCGTGATGGCGGAAACCCGTGCGCGCCTGACGCGGCTCGGCCTCACTTGGGCCGAACCGGCGATCGTGTGGGATGTCGACGAACCGGCCGATCTGGCGCGTTTGCACGGGCTTGGGCTGCTCGCGGATTAACCGGGCGGGCAGGGCGTCACCCGCGGCGCTTCAGCGAAATTCCTCGGCCGGCGGCTTCGGGCCACGGCGTCGCCCCATGGACTTCGACAAGCCGCGCAATCGCCGCCTCGACTTGCGCCGGCCAGCTCGCCGCGCGCGGCTTTTCGCCGGTTTGGTCGATGCAGAGATAAATCTGCTCGCTCGTCGCCGCGAGCCCGCCGTCGGGATGGCTCATCTCGAACCAGATGCGGATGCGTTTGCCATCGGCTTCGAGCACGCGCGCCGAGACGCCGACGCTCTGCCCGAGTCTCACTTCACGCAGATAGTGAATGATCAGGTCGGTCGTGTAGATCGTGCGGCCTGTCTCGGCGCGCCCCGCCTTGCCGAGATTGATATGCTCAAGCAGCGCGTCGCCCGCGCGGCTGAAGATCAGCGTGTAATAGGCGTCGTTGAGGTGATTGTTGTAATCGACCCAATCCTCGATCACCTGCGCGCGCATGAGGAAAAGCTGGTCGTTGGCCATGGGGCGTCCTTCTTGTCGAGGCTCGAAACAGATCGCAGCATCGGCGCTCGCGCCGGCGATTTCAAGAGTCGAAAGAGTATGAAACGCTTTCGCCATTGACGGCGGCGACGACGCCCGCTGGCGCGGCGTCGGAATCGTCGATGCGCCGCAACGCGATGCGCCGCGCGGCCCCCGGCGGCAGATGAAACCAGTTATCCTCTGTCTCGAAATGCGGATCGAGGATGTGAACGCTCTGCGCCAGCCGCTGCGCCGAAATCTCCAACGCGAAGTCGTCGCCGCAGCGCAAGGCGCGCGCGGTCAGCCCGAGTTCGTGAACGCAATTGCCGCGCCCGAGCGGAAAATGAAACGCCTCCGCCAGCAATGCGCCATCGGCGCCGACCAACTGTCCGACGGTTGCGTCATGCGAGGGCGGTCCGAAACGATAGGAATAAGTCGTGTCGAAGAAGCCGCCCCACAATGCGGTTGCATCAAGCGTTTGCGTCGCGCGCGGCGCGAGCGTGACGGCGCGTTCCGCGTTCATCACTTTCGTTGCGCCGTCGCGCAGGCAGAACAAGTGCAACGTCGCCTCGATCGGTGCGGCCGTCTCGTTGACGAGATGCGCGCGAAGCCCATTCAACCCCTCGTCGGTCAAAACGAGTTGAACCGGCTGGAGCGCGCGCTTGAGCCCGTAATAAGGAGCTTTCGGCGCGCCGCAGAAATCGAGAACGCCCCAGCCGGCCTCGGGCCACAGATCTTTCAGGAACCAGACGAGCCCGCCGCGCGTCGGCGACCCGGCGCGTCGCCATTCGCCGAACACATGCTCCATGACTTCGGCCGATGTCGCGCGCGACAGATCGAGGTAGCGCTGAGGATTTTCCTGACGCAACGCCTCGGCTGAAACGCCGTATAGCGCTTCGAGATAATGATTGCGCACGCCGTCGAAATACCATGTGGCGCCGGTGTCGCCGGCGATGCGCGGCGCGAAGTCGACATGCTTCGTTTCCGCGCGGTCCGTTTCGAGCGCGACCGCGCTGCGATCCGGAACATTGGCGAAACACAGGCATTCGGACGCGAAGCGCACCTGCGCGCGTCGCGCGTCGCCGAGATCGCGCATATAGGCCGAAACGCCATAATAATGCGATACGCCTTTGTCGGGGACGAAGGGCAGGGCGCCGCCCCACGGCGTGTTGGGAACATAGGGCAGATCGGGGCGAATATCGCGCGCGATCACAGGCAGAAGCTTGTCGAACAGCGCATTCGACCATGTGGCGGGCGGCAGACCGAACATCGCCGCTTGCTGCGCCACTTCATTGCCGCCGCATAACACGGTGAGCGACGGCGAGGCTTGCGTCCGCGACAGAAATTGCCGCGCTTCGCGTGCGACGTTCGCCTGAAACGTCTCGTCCTCCGCGACATAGTCAAAGCCGGCGAACATGAAATCCTGCCAGACCATGATGCCGAGTTCGTCGCAAAGTTCGTAGAAGGCGCCGCCCTCGTAGAGCATCGTGCCGCCGATGCGGACCATGTTCATGCCCGCATCGCGCATGCGCGCCAGCAGAGGCAGATAGGTTTCGCGTGTGTCCGACAGCCCGATGAGATCGGCGCTTGTCCAGCAGGCGCCGCGCGCGAAGACGGGCAAGCCGTTGAGGATGAGGCCGAAGCCCGCGCCGTCATGATCGCGATCGATGTCGACGCGTCGAAAGCCCGTGCGGCCGAGATCGACCGCAACGCCGTCGATGTCTGCGCTCACGCGATGCAGATGCGGCGTTCCGTGCGTATGCGGCAGCCAGGCGGGAACATCGGAAATCTCAAGTCGCGCGACAAGCCTGTCGCCGCTGCGGCGCAGAGGCGCTTCGAAGCCCGCGCAACGCAACACGCCGCCTTGCGCGTCGCATGTGATGGCGACGTCGAGAACGCCTGTCGCTCCATCAAGCGTCGCGCGCATGTCCGCATTGGCGATGCGCGCGCGTCCCGGTTCGACAAGCTCGATGGCGCGATAGGGACCGTAAGCTTGAACCGGCGGGCAGAAACCAAGCGTACGGCCAAGCTGCGTCGTGCGCACATTGCGCAGGCCGGGGGGCTGCGCCAGCCGCGTGCGCCATTTCGCCCGACGCGCCTTGCGCTCGAAGGCGGGCGTCAGACCGCGAAAGCAGATATGAATGTCGTGCGTTCCGCGCGCCTCGAAGACAAGCTCGTGCGCATGGAACATATTGTCGGAGGACAGGACCGGCGCGCCGTCGATGAAAACATCGGCGATGCTGGCCAGACCGTGGAAACGCAAAAGCCGCATCCCCTGCGCCGTAAAGCGCGCGCGATGCCAATAATCGTTGTCGTCGAGCGGAGAAGGCGCCTCGAAGCGCCAGAGCCCGGCTTCCGACAAAGCCTGCGCGACCGTGCCCGGCGCGCGCGCGGCAATCCAGCGCGTATCGCAAGGCAAATCGGCTGGCGCTGCGAGTCCCAAAGGCGCGACGCACATCTCCCAGTCGGCCAGCGCCGTGATCACCTCGTCGGCAATGGCTTGCGCGCGCGCCATCTTGCTCAGGCGATCCGGTCGCCGATGGCGGCCATAGTCTTGTCCCACGCTTCGGCGAGCGGCGCCACTGCGGCTTCGAGCGGCTCGTATTTCTTGCGCGCCGTTGCGCGCGCGAGCTGGAACTGCAACGCCTTGGCGCCGGTCGAAATGACGCGCGCCTGCGTCGCCGCCTCGGCGAAGACGCGGGGGGCGAGCCAGTCGAGATAAGACGCGCACAATTCAAAATTGGCGCCGAGCTGACGCAGGGTGTTGAAGGCGTATTTATGAAAGAACGCCGGTTCGCGGTCGCCCACCATCCGCGCCTGCTCGACAAAACATGCGCCGAAAGCCGTGACCGGATTGATGCGCGGCCGCGCCATGAAATGTTTTCCCAGCAGGGCGCGCGACGTCTCGCGCGTATCGGCGATCGGCGTGTCGCCGAGCTTGACGAACTCGACATAGGGAAACAGCGCGTCGCTCTTGCCGAAAATCGCGTCGTAATCGGCGCCGGCGAGCGTGAAATAGCCCTCGTTGTGGAAGTAGTCGAGCGTGCGGGCCTGCGGGTCGAGCGCATTGACGCCGATCGTCGTCTTCGTGTGCTCAAGCTGATACGAGACGCCGCGCGTGTCTGGCAGGCAATAGCCGTCGACCTCGACCAGCACAGGCCGACCGCGTGCGATCTGCGTCAGGCATTGCGCCTCGACGCCGTCATAGATCGCCAGTTCCGTCGTCTCGACGCCGTAAAGCGCAGCGAGATCTTCAAGCGGGATTTTGAAGAAGGTGAACTGGTCGCCTTCGAAATCCTGCCGCAATGTGAAGGCGAGCGCCGCGCACGGCTCCAAGCCCATGGCGTGCAGCATCTCGATCCACAGATCGGTGTAGCAATTGGTTTGCGGCCAATCGCGCTCCGGCCCATGCAGCATATGTTGCTGATAGGTCGAAGCGGAAAGGCCGGGTATCGCCGGGCCGACAAGCCCTTGCGTCATGCTCATCCCCACAGCGCCTTGCGCACGCCCTCGGGCCATTGCGCCGTATCGAGACCGTGATGCTTGAACAGGGCCAGCGTCACGCGCTCCATGCCGAAGCCGACGCAGGCCGTATGCGCCGTTTCGTCCTGCGCGGTGCGGATGCCCCAGGTCACGCCGAAATGATCCTGATGATAGTTGAACGACAGGCAGGCGGTCGGCTTTTCGACGCTTTCGATGGGCACGAGCAATTCGAATTTGAGGCCCTGATCGCGCTGGCTCGCCTTCATCATGCGCCCGGCGCGGCCGAAGAACGGATCGTTGGCGACATCCACGTCAAAGGGAAGCTGCAACGTCTCGATCAGCTTCTTGCCGCGCTCCATCCACATCTGGCGAAATTCGACAACCTGCTCCGGCGTGCCGATGCGCACATATTCGCGCATGCGGAACATCTGCATCCGCGCCGGGTCTTTCGACGGCTCGCGGCGGAAGCAATAGGAGTTGAGATCGTAGATGCGCCCCTGCGGCGGCAATTGTCCCTTGCGCGCCACGGTCGGATAGAGCGGGTAGCAGGCCGCCGGCGCCAGCACGATGTCCGTCGCTTTCTGTCCCGCCGTCCAGTCGCCGCCGCCCTCGAGCGTTTCAAGCAGGCTCGCGTGATCCTTGTCGTTGCCGGTGAAGCTGTGCACCGTGCCGGCAAGATCGGGGAAGCTTTTCAGATAGCCGCTCTTTTCGAAGAGCGCGCGATTCATGCCCGGCGGAAAGCGGATGACTTCCGCTTTCTGGTCGTCGCCGAAGCGCGAGATCAGCGCGTCGAAACGCAGCAGAACGTCCTCGAACTTGCCGCTGCGGCCGTAGAGCCCGTCGATGCCGGTTTCGATCAGAATCTCTTCCGCGATCAGCCGGTCAAGCAATGTATTGCATTTCACGCACATCGGCTCACCCCACCAGTCGCGTTTCGACGCGATGCATCAGCAGCATGTTGGACACATTGCTGAGAATGCGGTCGTTCGAGATCATGACCTGCGACGACAACGCGTCGCGCATGTGCCGACCGACGGAATAGGGCGTGTTGTTGCGATAGCCCCAGATGCCGGTGATCAGCAGCGCATGATTGCAGATGTCGACGGCCGCGCGCGACGCCGCGGTCTTGATCTGGTTCATCGCCACCACAAAGCCCATGGAGGCGAGATCGTCGCCGCCTTGATGCGCCTTTTCGAAACGATCGAGCCCTTGCTGGACGTTGGCGCGCATCGCCTGGAGCATATTCGAGACTTCGGCGAGGCGAAGATGGCCGGGCGACTGGAAGCCCGGACGCTTTTTAGCTTCGGCGCGCACGAAAGCCTGCGCGCGGGCGACCGCGTCGGCCGCCAGCCCATACCAGAGCGAGCCCCACAGCAGATGGGCTGCGCCAAGCATCGATTGCGCCGCGATGTCGGCGAAGCTCGACGGCAGAATTTGCTCCGCCGGCGCCTTGGCCGAGAAGGTGAAAATGTCGGAGCAGGTGCCGCGCATGCCGAGCGAATCCCACGGCATGGTCAGATCGAGGGTGTATTGATCCTTGGTCAGGATCGCCATCACCTGATCGGAGGGCGGCGAATCCGGCGCGCGCCGCGCCGTGATGAGAATCGCGTCCGATTGCAGCCCGTAGGAGATGCAGCAGCCTTCCTTGGTCAGTTTGAAGACTTCGCCTTCGGCTTCGATGGCGCAAAGGCTGGAGCGCAGGTCGCCGCCGATGCCGCCCTCGGTGGTCGCCGAACCGAGCAGAAGCTGCTCGGCGCTGACGCGGCGCATGAAATTCTGATGCCAGGGCGCTTCGCGGCCATGCCAGATGAGGCTCGACGCCTTGATCTGGTGCATGGCGAAGACCATGGCGGCCGAAGCGCATTTCTGGCCGAGAATGGCGCAGACCTCGGCAATGTCGCTCATGGAGGCGCCTTCGCCGCCGAACTCGACCGGGATCATCGCCGAGAGCAGCCGCGCCTCCTTGCAGGCGGCGATGGCCTCATGGGGAAAACGGCCGCCCTTGTCGACCGCTTCGGCATGGCGGCCCGCGACGTCCGCGGCGCGCTCGGCGCGCTCGATCAGGCTGGACATCACGCGGCCTTTCCGACGGTCAGCTCTTCGAGACAGGCGGCGATGGCGTCCACCGAGGCGAAACTGCGACGATTCAGCATCCGTTCGGGAAATTCGACGTCGAATTCGTCTTCCAGCGCCAGCATGAGCTGGACGGCGGCGAAAGACGTGAGGCCGGCGGCGTAAAGATCCTGATCATGGCCCAGCGAAGCCGCATCGACCGGAAGACGGCCATGCTCGGCCAGAAGGCGATAGATTTTCTCGCGCATGGAATGGCTCCTTATGCAATGGCGGCATTATCCGGGGCGTGTGACGCCAAAAGATAAACGCCGACTGAGAAATCGAGGAATTCGGCGTTTTTCGTAAATTTGGCAGTAACGGACCATGATATCGGCGATATTTGCGGCAATTAAGGGTCGAAAAGCGTCTTGAAACGCGCTTTTTCTCGCCCAAGGCGCTCCCGTGCGCATATGCCGCGGCGTCACATGCGGTCGCGGTCAAGCTCGCCCTCGTTCGCAGAGGCCCCTGCGCCGGCTGGCCGGCGGCATTGCGCTTTCGTCGTATCGTGGTATCTGCGCAGCCTCTGGTTTGACATGAATCAATGCTTGCCCCCCTTGGGCGGGCAATGTCGCGCAGTTGATAGTGTGGGCTCGCAATGAGTCCGCCTGTCGTCATTGGGGCGAAAAAAATGGCGCAATCTGGCACTCTGGCGGGCGGAAGCTCGCTGACACCGGCCAATGGCACGAAAAAGATGACGGTTGGCGAACTTTCGCTGCTCGTCCTCAGCGTGGCTATGGCCTTTCTTTCCATTTTCATCGCAGCGAAGGCATATACGGCGGCTTACGCCTTCCATATGTATGTTTTCGCTGCGGCGAGCGTGGCGTCCGCGCTGGCGATTCTGAATCGCTATAACAAGCGTGGCGCGGCGCTTCCGGCGCAGTTCATCGACGGCAAGCCCAACTACAATTGGGGCCCGGTGAAATTCGCCGGTCTTATCGCGATGTTCTGGGGCATCGCCGGCTTCCTCGTCGGCGTGATCGTCGCCTCCGAGCTCGCCTGGCCGGCGGTCAACCTCGATCTGCCCTGGATCAGCTTCGGCCGTCTGCGCCCGCTGCACACCTCGGCGGTGATTTTCGCGTTCGGCGGCAACGTCCTGCTGGCGACCTCGTTCTACGTCGTGCAGCGCACCTGCAAGGCGCGCATCGCCGGCGATCTGGCGCCCTGGTTCGTCGTTCTCGGCTACAACCTCTTCATTGTCATCGCTGGCACGGGCTACCTGCTCGGCATCAGCCAGGGCAAGGAATATGCTGAGCCGGAATGGTACGCCGACCTCTGGCTGACCGTCGTGTGGGTCGTCTACCTGCTCGTCTTCCTTGCGACGATCTGGAAGCGCACCGAGCCGCACATCTATGTGGCGAACTGGTTCACGCTGGCCTTCATTGTGACGATCGCCGTGCTGCATCTTGGCAACAACGCCACGATCCCGGTGTCGATCTTCTCGCCGAAGTCCTACATCCTCTGGTCGGGCGTTCAGGACGCCATGATCCAGTGGTGGTATGGCCACAACGCGGTGGGCTTCTTCCTGACCGCCGGCTTCCTGGCCATCATGTATTACTTCGTGCCGAAGCGCGCGGAACGTCCGGTCTATTCGTACCGGCTGTCGATCGTGCACTTCTGGGCCCTGATTTTCATGTACATCTGGGCGGGCCCGCACCATCTGCACTACACCGCGCTTCCCGACTGGGCGCAGACCCTCGGCATGACCTTCTCGATCATGCTGTGGATGCCCTCGTGGGGCGGCATGATCAACGGTCTGATGACGCTGTCCGGCGCCTGGGACAAGCTGCGCACCGATCCGGTGCTCCGCATGCTCGTCGTGTCGGTCGCCTTCTACGGCATGTCGACCTTCGAAGGTCCGCTCATGTCCATCAAGGTCGTGAACTCGCTGTCGCACTACACCGACTGGACCGTCGGCCACGTGCACTCGGGCGCTCTCGGCTGGGTGGGCTACGTCTCCTTCGGCGCGCTCTACTGCCTGATCCCGTGGGTGTACAACCGCAAGCTTTACTCGATGAAGCTCGTCAACTGGCACTTCTGGGTCTCGACCATCGGCATCGTGCTGTACATCAGCGCCATGTGGGTGTCGGGCATTCTGCAGGGTCTGATGTGGCGCGCTTACAACTCGCTCGGCTTCCTTGAATATTCCTTCATCGAAACCGTTGAGGCGATGCACATCTTCTACGTCATCCGCATGCTGGGCGGTCTGCTCTTCCTCTGCGGCGCTCTGATCATGGCGTGGAACCTGTACAAGACCGTCAATTCGGCCGAAGCAGCCGAGGCTTCTGAGGCCTCGCCCGCCCTCGCGCCGGCCGAATGAGGGAGATGATCAATGTCTATCTGGAACAAACACGCCATCTTTGAGAAGAACTCGATCGTTCTGATCATCGGCGTTCTGATCATGATCTCCTTCGGTGGTCTGATCGAAATCCTGCCGTTGTTCTATCTGAAGAGCACGATCGAAAAGGTCGAGGGCATGCGGCCGTATACGCCGCTGGAGCTCGCCGGCCGCAACATCTACGTCCGCGAAGGCTGCTACACCTGCCATTCGCAGATGATCCGCGCTTTGCGTGACGAAGTGGAGCGTTATGGCCATTATTCTCTCGCTGCCGAGAGCATGTATGACCATCCGTTCCAATGGGGCTCGAAGCGTAACGGTCCGGACCTCGCCCGCGTGGGCGGCAAGTATTCGGACGCCTGGCATCGCGACCATCTGATTGATCCGCGCGCCGTGGTTCCGGGTTCGATCATGCCGTCCTACTCCTGGCTGGCCAAGACCGAGCTCGACAGCAAGCATATTGCGGAAGACATGACCGTTCTGGCCATGGAAGGCGTGCCTTACACGTCGGAAATGATCCAGAAGGCGGCTGTCGACCTCAAGGCGCAGGCCAATGCCGACGACACCGCCGGCTCGGCCGATCTCGCCAAGCGTTACCCGAAGGCCACGGCGCGCGCCGCCTCTGGCAAGACGGTGACCGAGGCTGACGCTTTGATCGCTTATCTGCAGATGCTCGGCACGCTCGTCGACTTCAAGAAGTTCGACGGCAAGGCCAACTGGCGCTGACGGAGGCAACCATGGACGTGATGTCTTTCGTCAGCGGCGCCAAGATCTGGAGCCTCATCGCGGTGGTCACCACCTTCGCGCTGATCGTGATCTACGCTCTTTGGCCGTCGTTTCAAACGAAGTTTGACGAAGCGGCGCGTCTGCCCCTTAACGAGGATTGAGAGCTATGGCTCAAGAACATGCACCCCAGGTGGACGCCGCGACCGGCACGGCCACCACCGGCCACGAATGGGACGGCATTCAGGAACTGAATACGCCGCTGCCCAAATGGTGGTTGTATCTCCTGTACGTCACGATCGTTTGGTCGATCGGATATTATATTGTCTATCCGTCCTGGCCGCTGGCGACGGATTACACCAAGGGTATCTGGAACTGGTCGGCCCGCGGCGCGGTGACCGAAGAGCTCCAGGACCTCCAGAAGATGCGCGCGGGTTCGCTGGACGCGATGTCCAAGGCCTCGCTCGCTGACATCGAGAAGGACCCCAAGCTGCTCGGCTTCGCCCGCGCGCTCGGCAAAGCGGCGTTCGGCGACAATTGCGCGCCGTGCCACGGCTCCGGCGGCGGCGGCTCCAAGGGCTATCCGAACCTGAACGACGACGACTGGCTGTGGGGCGGCTCGCTTGACGCCATCCAGCAGACCATCCAGTACGGCATTCGTTCGGGTCACGCGAAAGCCCGCGAAGGCTCGATGCCTGCGTTCGGCAAGGACGGCACGCTGAAGAAGGAGGAAATCTCCGCAGCGGCCGACCACGTTCGCAACATCGCCGGTCTCGACAAGACCGCGAGCGCGGCTGGCGCGAAGGTCTACGCCGACAATTGCGCCGCCTGCCATGGCGACGCCGGCAAGGGCAATCTCGAACTCGGCGCTCCGAATCTGACCGACGGCATCTGGCTGTATGGCTCGGATAAGGCGACGATCGTCGAAGGTCTGACCAACGGTCGCGGCAACGTCATGCCGGCATGGGAAGGCCGTCTCGACGCGCCGACCATCAAGGCGCTGACGGTTTATGTGCACACGCTCGGCGGTGGCAAATAAGTCCGTTATGTCATAGATGATGCAGATGGGCGGCGGTTTCCGCCGCCCATTCGTTTGCGGAGGCGTTCGAATGAGCATTGCCGGGGAAAAGTCCGGAGCCGTCCAGCCCGATCAAGACGGCCCGCTCTATGAATCGCGCAAGCAGATTTACCCGCAAAGCGTCAAGGGCGAATTCCGCAAGATCAAATGGACGCTGCTCGTCGTCACCCTCGGCATCTATTACTTTTTGCCGTTCGTGCGTTGGCATCGTGGCCCGAGCGAGCCGACACAGGCCGTTCTGATCGATCTCGACGCCCGCCGTTTCTATTTTTTCTTCATCGAAATCTGGCCGCAGGAAGTCTATTATCTCACCGGCCTGTTGGTGATCTCTGCGCTCGCGCTGTTTCTGATGAACGCCATCGCCGGGCGCATCTGGTGCGGTTACCTGTGCCCGCAGACCGTCTGGACCGATCTTTTCATGCTCGTCGAGCGTTTCGCCGAAGGCGATCGCCGCGACCGTATGCGCAAGGACGCGCAGCCGCTCAATCTTCAGACTTTCTCTGAAAAACTGCTCAAACATTCGCTTTGGCTGTTGATCGCCTGGTGGACCGGCGGCGCATGGGTTCTGTATTTCGCCGACGCGCCGACGCTGGTCTATGAGCTCGTCACCTTCAAGGCGCCGATGATCGCCTATGCCTGGATTGGCATCCTGACGTTCACGACCTACACGCTTGCGGGCTTCATGCGCGAGCAGGTCTGCGTCTACATGTGTCCGTGGCCGCGCATTCAGGCAGCCTTGACCGACGAACACGCGCTCAACGTCACCTATCGTTTCGACCGTGGCGAGCCGCGCGGTTCTCTGAAGAAAATGAAAGCCGCGCGCGCCGCCGGAAATCCGGCCGGCGACTGTGTCGATTGCGGGCAATGCGTCGCCGTCTGTCCGACAGGCGTGGACATCCGCAAAGGCCTGCAGATGGATTGCATCCAGTGCGGCCTGTGCATCGACGCCTGCGATAACGTGATGACCAAGATCGGCCGCCCGATCCGTCTCATCGGCTACGACACCGACATCAACGTGCATCGACGCGAGGCGGGGCTATCCGAACAGCCGACGCGGCTCATCCGGCCGCGCACCATTGTTTACATGGTGCTGATCGGCGCGATTTTCGCCCTGATGGCCTTTGGACTCGCCACGCGCTCGACGCTCGGCGTCGCCGCGCTTCACGATCGCAATCCGATGTATGTGCAATTGTCCGACGGCGGCGTGCGCAACGCCTATACGGTGCGCTACCTCAACAAGCGCGCGGAAGAACGCATGATCGCCCTGCGCGTCGAGAACTTGCCGAACGCGCGGATCGAAGTGGCCGGCGCCAAGACTGCGGCAGCCGACGGCGCGCCGACGACTGCGGTCGGACCGGATCAGACGCTTGAACTGCGCGTGCTGATTTCCGTGCCGAAGGACGCCGTTGTCAGCGGATCGCAACGCATCAAGCTGCGCGTCACCGACGTCAAGACCGGCGAAACCGCAGTCGCCACGGATAATTTCGTCGCGCCGTAAGCGCAGCCGCCCCGAAAGGATGGTCAGATGCCGACAGTTCTCAATCCGCGCGCGACCGAAGAGCAGGATCGGCCCGGCCGCAAACTGACCGGCCGGAAGGTGTTGGTCATTCTTCTGGCCTTCTTCGGCGTCATTGCGACGGTCGACGCCATCATGATCTATTTCGCCAAGACAACGTTCCGCGGGCTTGATGGAGACCGTCCCTATGAGGCCGGGCTAAGCTTCAATCGTGACCTGGAGGCCGCGCGCGAGCAGGAAAAGCTTGGCTGGACCGTCGATATGGGCGTTGAGGCCGGCTCCACGGGCGCGCGGGTTGTCGCGCGTCCGCGCGACAAGAGCGGCCAGGCAATTTCCGGTCTGTCCGTGCGTGTCCGTTTCATGCACCCGACGGACCGCGGCCGCGACTCGATCGTGCCGATGCCCGAGACTTCGCAAGGTGTTTACAGCGGGCCGGTTTCCGCCTCGTCCGGCTCGTGGCTGATCGATCTCGAAATGGAGAAGGGCGGCAAGGTGGTCTTCCGTTCCAAGAACCGCGTGGACATCAACTAGCGCGCGGGTGAGCCGATGACGGAGACGCTAGATCTTTCCCTCTATGTGCAGCGCGCCGACGACGGCGCGGCGCGCATGGACCTTGCGATCGAGGGCATCACCTGCGCGGCTTGCCTCGACGACATCGAGCGCGGCCTCGCGCGCGTGTCTGGCGTCAAGCAGGCGCGGCTCAATCTCACGACCCATCGTCTCGCCGTGTCGTGGGACGACAATCGCCTGAAGGCGGCCGATATCGTCGCGGCGCTGAAAAGCATCGGCTACGGCGCTTATCCGTTCGAGCAGCGTCGCGTCGAGGCGGAAGAAGAGGCGCGGACGACGTGGCTGTTGAAATGCCTCGGCGTCGCGGCCTTCGCTTCGATGAACATCATGCTGCTGTCGGTGTCGGTCTGGTCGGGCGACGTCTCCGGCATCACGCAGGAGACGCGGGATTTCTTCCATTGGTGTTCGGCCCTGATCGCGTTGCCGGCGGCGGCCTACGCCGGGCAGCCGTTTTTCCAGAGCGCCATGTCGGCCTTGCGCGCGCGCCGTCTCAACATGGACGTGCCGATTTCGCTCGGCGTCGTCCTGGCCTTGGGCATGTCCGTCTTCGAGACGCTGCACCACGCCGAACACGCCTATTTTGACTCGGCGGTCATGTTGCTGCTGTTCCTGCTCGCCGGGCGTTATCTCGATCAGGCGATGCGCCGCAAGACGCGCGCGGCGGCAGGGAATCTTGCGGCGCTGAAGGGCGATGTCGCCACGCGCCTCGGCGTCGACGAGACAGGCGCCGAGACGCTGACGATCGTGCCCGTCGGCGCGTTGCAGAGCGGCGACCGTGTGCTGGTGCGCCCCGGCGAGCGTGTGCCGGCCGACGCCGTCGTGATGTCCGGCGCCTCGCATGTCGATGAAAGCCTCATCACTGGCGAGACCGATCGCAGGCCGGTGGAGAGCGGCGCCAATCTCTACGCGGGTTCGGTCAATTTCGACGGCGCCCTGACGCTTGAGGTCACGGCCGCCGCGTCGGGCTCGCTGATTGACGAAGTCGGTCGGCTGCTGGAGAAGGCGGGCGAAGCGCGCACGCGTTACATGCGCCTCGCCGATCGCGTCGCGCGGCTTTACGCGCCGGTCGTGCATGTCACGGCGCTTCTCACCTGCATCGGCTGGCTGCTAGCCGGCGCCGGACTGCATGACGCGCTGATCACGGCCATCGCCGTGCTGATCATCACTTGCCCCTGCGCCTTGGCTTTGGCGGTGCCGGCGGTGCAGGTCGTCGCCTCGGGCGCGTTGTTCCGCGCCGGCGTCTATCTGAATTCCGCCGAAGCCATCGAGAAGTTGGCGGAGGTGGATTGCGCCGTTTTCGACAAGACCGGCACGTTGACGCTGCCTGAGCCGCGCGTCGCCAACGCGGCCGAGATCGAGCCCGATCTTCTCGCCCTGGCGGGACGGTTGGCGCTGTCGAGCCATCATCCGCTGGCGATGGCGGTCGCACGTGAAGCGGGCCGACAGGGGCCGCTGCCGCAGACTACGGAAAAGGCGGGGCAGGGCGTCGAGGCTCTGGTCGATGGCGATTGGGCGCGTCTTGGCGGCGCCGCTTTCTGCGGATGCGAGGCGCCGCAGGATGAGATCGGGGCGGCCTCGGCTTTGTGGTTTTCCTGGCGCGGACGCGCGGTGCGCTTGCTCGTGCGTCAAACCCTGCGCGCCGACGCCCGCGCGGTCATCGACGATCTGCGCGCCAAAGGCTTGCGCATCCTGATCCTGTCGGGCGATCGTCCCGCCGCTGTCGCGCCGGTGGCGCAGACGCTCGGCGTCGCCGACTGGCGCGGCGGTCTCAAGCCGCAGGAAAAGATCGACGCCATCGAAACGCTGAAAGCCGAGGGCCGCCGCGTGCTGATGATCGGCGACGGACTCAATGACGCGCCGGCTTTGGCGGCGGCGCATTGTTCGTTGTCGCCGATCACCGCCGTCGATATGGCGCAAAGTCAGGCCGACGCCGTTTTTCTCGGCGAAAAGCTGGCGCCGGTGACGCAGGCTGTCGAGATCGCCCGCAAGGCGCAGGCGCTCATGCGTCAAAATCTCGGGCTGGCGGTCATCTACAATGTTATCGCCGTGCCGCTGGCGATCGCCGGATATGTGACGCCGCTCATCGCCGCCGCCGCCATGTCGGGGTCGTCCGTTCTGGTCACGCTCAACGCTTTGCGGCTGCGCGCGCATGCGATAAATACGCCTGTCGAGAATGACGGCGGAGAGGCCAAATCGCGCCTCGCCCTGGCCGAGAGGACAAGCGCATGAATATTCTCGTCTTCATGGTGCCGCTGGCTTTGCTGTTGGGCCTCACCGGCCTGTTCGCTTTCATGTGGTCGTTGAAAAACGGCCAATATGACGACACCGAAGGCGCGTCGCACCGCATCCTGTCGGATGACGACGTGAAGCCATGAGCGCGTCCTACGATCGGCGGGATGCGACGGAGCCTCAGGCGGATAATGCCGCGCCGCGCGCCGGCCGGCTCGCCTGTTTCTGCCCGCCCGGCGTGCCGGTCGATGGCGTCGAGGCGGAGACGCTGCCCGACGCCAAATGGGGCACGGCGCTGCTTGCCGCCGGCTTCGCCTTGTCGGTCCTGTCGCAAACGCTCGTGCTTGGCCTCGTGCCGCTCGCCGGCCAATTGATGGCGCCGACGGCCAAGCTCGTCACCGCCCCCTATATAGCCATGCTGATCGGCGCTGCGGCCGCGACCTTTCCGGCCTCCTTTCTGCTCGACGCATTCGGACGGCGCGCCGCTTTCGCGCTCGGCGCCTCGACGGGCGTCGCCGGCGGCTTCGTCATGGCCTGGGCGCTTGTCGCCAACGCCTTCGCGCCCTTCTGCCTTGGCGCGTTCTGGCTCGGCATCGCGCAAGGCTTCAGCCTGTTCTATCGGCACGAGGCGGCGCTTGGGGCAGGCGGTCAGGGCCGCGCCATGGCGATCGGGATCGTCTTCGGAGCGGGCGCGCTCGCGGGACTGGCGGGGCCGGCGTTGGCCGCCGCCGCGCAGGCCTTTTTCCCCGAAAGCCTTTTCGTGGGCGCGGCGATGGCCGCGGCCGTGACGCAGGTCGCAGTTCTCGCGCTCGCCGTGGTTTCGGCCGGCCGGACGCCCGTCGTCGCCCGACCGCTCGGCGAGGCGCGCCGCGCGCCGACGCCGACGGATTGGCGGGCTTTCGCCGCGCCGACGTTCATTGCCGCCGTCGCGTGGTTCGCCATGACGGCGCAGATGGTGGCGACGCCCTCGGCCATGGCCGCTTGCGGCATTCCCGTCGGCTCCGTGCTGAACGCCGTAGCGTGGCACGTCATCGCCATGTATGCGCCGGCCTTCGCAGCGGGCGCGGTCGCGAAACTCACCGGCCCGCGCGCGCTGGCGCTCGTCGGCCTCGCGGTCATCGTGCTGGCGCGTTATGTCGCCGCGCAGGCGACGGGCTATGTCGGCTTCACGGCGGGGCTCATTCTGGTTGCGGTCGGGTGGGCTTTGTCGACTGCCGCCGCGACGATGTGGCTGCATCGCGAGGCGAGCCCGTCGCGCATGGCTTTGGCGGCGCATGACGCCGTGCTGTTCTTCGCCGCCATTCTCGGCGCGGCGGCGGCCATCGCGCCGCTCGGCGCGCGCTGATCCGATGGGCGGGCAGGCGGAGACGCTCGCCTTCCTCCGCGCCGCCATGCAGGCCGAGCAGGGCGCGCCGGCCGAAATCGTCGAGACGCATATTTCCGATGTGCTGCTGGCCGGCGACCGCGCCTGGAAACTCAAGCGCGCGGTGAAACTGCCCTATCTCGATTTCTCGACGCCGGAGCGCCGCCGCGCCGCCGCGCGGGATGAGCTCGCGCTCAACCGCCGCACCGCGCCGCAGCTTTATCTGGCGTTGCGTGAGATACGCCGCGACGCGGACGGGCGCCTGCATTTCGGCGAGAGCGGCGCGCTCGTCGACGCCATCGTCGAAATGCGGCGTTTCGATCAGGCCTCTCTGTTCGATCGTCTCGCTCGCGCCGATGCGTTGACGCGGCCGCTGCTCACCGAGCTTGCGCGCGAAATCGTCCGTTTTCACGCCGCCGCCGCAATTGCGCGCGACGTCCCCGGCGCCGGGTCCATCGCCGCCGTGCTCGCGCTCAACGCCCGTGCGCTCGCCGACAGCGGCCTTGTCGCGCCGGATGCGGCGGCCACGCAAGCCGCGCGCTTTCGCGACGCCTTCGCGCGTCTCGCGCCGTTGATGGACGCGCGCGGCGAGGCGGGCAAAATCCGCCGCTGTCACGGCGACCTCAACCTGCGCAATATCTGCCTCGATGGCGGCGCGCCGGTTCTGTTCGATTGCCTCGAATTCGATCAGCGCCTCGCCGCCATCGACACGCTTTACGATCTCGCCTTCCTGCTCATGGACCTGTGGGAACATGGCCGCGCCGACCAAGCGAACTGGACGCTCAACCGCTATCTCGACGCCGCCGACGAAACCGATGGCTTGGCGCTTCTGCCGCTTTTCATGGCCATGCGCGCCGCGATCCGCGCTCACGTGACAGCCGTGCAAGCGAAGGAGCATCCCGAACGTCGCGCCGAGGCGTTGACCTATCACGCGCTGGCCGATGATTTGCTTAAGGCGCATCCGCCGCGCCTCGTCGCCATCGGCGGCCTGAGCGGGACCGGAAAATCGACCTTGGCGGCGGCGCTGGCGCATCGTCTTGGCGCCGCGCCCGGCGCGCGCGTGTTGTCGAGCGACAGATTGCGCAAGGCGCGCGCCGGCGTCGCGCCCGAGACGCGTCTGCCTGCGGAGGCCTATACGCGCGCGGCGTCAGACGCCGTTTACGCCGATCTGATGGCGCAGGCGGCCCGCGCGCTTGACGCAGGCGTCGCCGTCATCGCCGACGCGGTTTTCGCCGCGCCGCAGGAGCGCGCCGCGATCGAGGCGGTCGCGCAGGCGGCCGGCGTTCACTTCACGGGTCTATGGCTCGAAAGCGATCCCGCCGTGATGCGCGCCAATGTCGCCGCGCGCCGGGGCGATCCGTCGGACGCGACGCCCGAAATCGTCGACAGGCAACTGGCCTACGATCTTGGCGTCATGGCGTGGACTCGGCTCGACGCCGACGCGGACGATCTTCTCGCCCGCGCCGCCGCCGCGCTTGATCTCACTTGATGAAAATATAAGTCCCCGGCGCGTCGCAGAGCGCAGCGCCCATCTTCGGCGGGGCTGCCGGCGCGCCCGAGCGCGCCGCGAGCCAGTCCGCCCACGCCGGCCACCACGAACCTTCGCGATGCGGCGTGAACTCCGCCCATGTGTCCGCGTCGACATAATGCCCGTTCGCCGGCCGCGTCGCGATCTGGAAATGGCGATGCTTGTGGCCGGGCTCCGAGACGATGCCGGCGTTATGGCCGCCATTGGTCAGCACGAACGTCACCTCGCCGTCGCAGAACAGATTGATCTTGAACACCGAGCGCCACGGCGCGACGTGATCGGCCAGGGTGCCCACGGCGAAGATCGGCGCGTCGATGTCGCCGAGCGCCACCGTCGCGCCGGCGGCTTCGAACTTGCCTTCGACAAGCTGGTTTTGCAGAAACATCTTGCGCAGATATTCGCTGTGCATCCGGTAGGGCATGCGCGTGCCATCGGCGTTCCAGGCCATCAGGCCGGTCATCGGCGTGCGTTCGCCCATCATGTAATCGTGCACGAGGCGCGACCAGACGAGATCGTTCGAACGCAGCAGATGAAAGGCGCCGGCCATCTGGTCGATTTCCAGAAAGCCCTGTTCCCACATGACGTTTTCGAGGAAGTTGATCTGGCTCTCGTTGGTGAAGAGCATCAGTTCGCCGGCCTCGGTGAAGTCGGTCTGCGCCGCAAACAAAGTCATGCTGGCGAGGCGATGGTCCCCATCGCGCGCCATGGCGGCGGCGGTCACGGCGAGCAGCGTGCCGCCGATGCAATAGCCGACCGTATGAACCTTGGCGTCCGGAGCGATGCGCTCAATCTCGCCCAGGGCCGCCATCGGCCCGAGCTTGCGATAATCGTCGAAGTTGAAATTGCGATCGTCCTCGCCGGGATTTTTCCAGGAGATCATGAACACCGTGAAGCCCTGCTCGGTAAGGAACTTCACCAGCGAGTTCTGCGGCGACAGATCGAGAATGTAATATTTCATGATCCACGCCGGCACGATCAGGATCGGCTCGGGCTTCACCTTGTCCGTCGTCGGCGCATATTGGATGAGTTCGATCAACTCGTTGCGGAACACGACTTTGCCGGGCGTGCAGGCGACGGTCTCGCCGGGCTTGAACGCCTCGACGCCGGCAGGCGGCGAACGCGAAATCGAGCGCTGAAAATCCTCCCACCAATATTGCGCGCCCTGCGCGAGATTCATGC
>ERZ1645187.211-NODE-211-length-56428-cov-7.412414_pt1 | contig 56428 bp, 51 predicted proteins | sample MGYA00575352_ERZ1645187 | MGnify/ENA primary metagenome ERZ1645187 (study PRJEB40837, sample SAMN11349314) | freshwater sediment metagenome | isolation source: river sediment | host: Sediment | place: India: Wazaribad , New Delhi | collected 2017-02-21 ... | reverse complement strand
GCCATCCTGCAACCAGGGATCGTAGTACACCGGCGCGCGCAACTGAGGTTGGCCATTCGCATCCGGCCCCTGCAGGAACCACTGGTTCAGGAAACCGAAACTGCTGTCGAATCCCTGCGCCAGCGCCAGCGCCGCCGCATCCAGTTCACCGATGTGCCACTTGCCGATGTGTTGTGTGCGATAACCCTGTGCGCGCAACCATTCCGGCAGCGTGGTGATATCCGGTGCGATGCCGCGCGCCACCGGATGGAAACCGAGTCGCGCCGGGTGCTGGCCAGTCAGCAGTGCAGCGCGGCTGGCTGAGCAGGTGCTGTCTGTGTAGAATCGGCTGAAGCGCATGCCTTGCGCTGCCAGTGCATCGATGTTCGGTGTCGGCTCGGCTGCAGCGGGATGGAAGCTCTGCAGATCACCAAGGCCGAGATCGTCTGCCACCAGCAACAGGATGTTCGGCTGGCGCGCGGGTACTGGCGACGCACTGGCGACACCCGCCCACATCGCCAGCAGGCAACACAACAAGACGGCAACCCGACAGTGTCTTTTCATCCGCAGCGACATCCGGCCACACCAGCTGACAGCATTGAACGGGATCAGGCTGGCAAAAGCAACGCCATCCTTGTCGCCGCTGCATTCACCTTGTTGCTGGCGTGCGCTATCACCGTATTTTCGCTTTACCTGACGCTGGCACTGCAGTGGGATGGTCCCTTCCGCGACTTGTGGGAATTTGTCGACGACATCGAACGGCAATTCAACGGCGACTGGTCACTCACCTACCTGCTGGAAGCCTACGGCGGCGCGCACCGCATTTTCCTGCCGAAGCTGGTGTTCTACGCCGATTACGCCTGGTTCGGCGGCCGCAACGGGCTGACGATCGCGGTATCGCTGCTGTGCCAGTGCGCCTACCTGGCCATCCTGCTGCGTGTGCTGCGCACACAGGCCACGTTCAGCACAGCCGAACGCACATTGCTGGCCAGCGGCTTTGTGCTCGCGCTGTTCAGCACCGGCCAGGTCAACAATTTCCTCTATGCGATGGATGTGCAGTGGTACATGTCGAACCTGTTCGGGCTGGTGGCGCTGGCGGCGCTGAGCCAGCACCCGGCAGCGACGCGCTGGTGGCTGGTGCTGCTCGCCGGCACCGCCGCGGCACTATGCAACTTCACCGGACTGATGGCCTTGCCGGTAGCGATCCTGGTACTGCTCGCCACCGGCCAGTGGCAGCGCTGGCCGCTGCTGCTCGCGCTCGTGACGCTCTGTGTGTTGTATGTCCATCACGAAAAAAACGAACAGCAGGTGGTCTTCAGCGCCTTGCGCCAGAGTGAAACGCTCAAGACGACACTGTTCATCATGCTCGACACGGTCATGAAAATGGTGCCTTACATCCTGCGTTACCTGGCGAGCCCGCTGTCGCGCGAGTGGCCAGTCGCCGGCGGGATGCTGTCGCTCACCGGCATCGCAGTGCTGCTGTGGTACTGGTGGCAGCTGTGGCGCGGCGCGGCGCTGACGCGCTGGCAACGGCTGTGCCTGTACATCGCCAGCTACATCGCCGCGAGTGCGGTGTTCACCGCATTCGGCCGCATCATCTACCCGAACTCGGCCGTGGCCGAGCGCTACCAGACCCTGGTGCTGCCGTGGCTGCCGTCGCTGTTCGGCCTGCTGTGGCCAGACCTGCGGCGGCACGGCTGGCTGGCATGGGCATGGCTGGCCCTGTTCGGCGCCTACCTGCTGCCAGCGCAGCTCACCAGCGCGCGCGACATGGCCATCCTCAGCCATCGCGTCAACCTGGCGCACGCTGCGGCGCGCGCTGCGGTGCTGGAACCGCCCTACATCAACGCGTCGCTGTCGCACCCGCTGATCAAGAACAACATCAATTCGGTGAAAGACAACGACGCATTCCTGCGCGCCAACCTGCTTGGTTATTTCCGCCACCTGCCCGCTTTCGCACTGGATGCGCGCCCTTCCTTGCCGCCGGGATTGCCCGCCTGTGCCGGGCATGTAGTGGGCGAACTGGACGCAAACACAGGCACCTGGCTGCTGAACGGGCAATTGCTGGCGGATGGCAAACCGCTGCCGGATATCGTGGTGCTGCAAGATGGCAACGTGCGCGGGCACGGTGTGCTGCTGCGGCCGGAAAACCACCTCGGGCCGCTGGCATGGCAAGCTGCCGCTGCCAGCCGTTTCCGCGCCTTTGCCCGCAGTGACCGTGTGGATGCGCAACAGCCGCTGCAATTGCTCGGCCTGCAGCACGGGCAGGTGCGCTGCAGCCTGGCCGCCTCGCTGCGCTAGCGTTTCAACCGCTTCAGACCGGCAGCCTGTTTCGCTGTTTTTTCTTTCTTCATCCGCCGCGCCAGGGCGGCATCCGGCTCGAATACCACCAGCGCCTCGATGTGCGAAGTCTGCGGGAACATATCAACCAGTTGCACACTGCGCAGCGCCAGGCCGCGCTCGGCGAGGATCGCGGCATCGCGCGCCAGCGTGGAGGGATTACACGACACATAGGCAACGCGCTGTACGCCGGTGAGCGGCACCGTGCGACAAAAAGCCGCTGCGCCATCGCGCGGCGGGTCGAGCAGGATCTTGTTGGCCTTTGGCAATGGCAGGGCCTGCGGCGCGAACGCCTCGAGGTTGCAGGCCAGCCATTGAACGCGACCTGCCACGACCGACTGCCGCGCTCGCGCCAGCATCGCCTCGCTCAAGTCCAGTGCCGTGATCGAGGCCACTTGCGGTGCCAGTGGCAAGGTGAAATTGCCAAGGCCACAAAACGCTTCCAGCAGCACATCGCTCGCACATGGCTGCAACGCAGCCAGCACCGCAGCCACCAGCTGCGTATTCACGGCCGCATTGCCCTGCACGAAATCCCCCGGCAGACAGCTCACCGCCACATCGCCAGCCGCGAGTTGCAGGCCCGCTTGCGCGCCGGCAAAAAACTGTGGCGGCTGTTTTTCTTCCGTTTGCAGGAAAATGCTGGCACCGGTGGCGAGCGCCAGCGCCTGCAAGCGCGCCGCGTCGGTTTCGTCGGGTTCCGCCAGCACGCGCAGCAGGATAGCTACACCATTGTCGGCTGCCAGCAACTCGACATGCCCCAGCTGGCGCGGCTGCGACCACTGCGACAGGCACTCGCGCAGCGGCGCCAGCAAGGCCTGCAACGATGGCACCAGCACGGCACAGTGTGCTATCTCCACGATCTGCTGGCTGTGGCGCGCCCGCAAGCCGAACGCCAGCTGCTTGCCGGCCGACGACCAGCGACAGGCGAGCCGCGCGCGGCGGCGGTATTGCCACGGTGCCGACACGATCGGCGCCTCCACCACGGCAGGCTTCACCTTGCCGAGGCGCGCCAGCTGGTCGAGCAACACGTGCTGCTTGTCGCGCAACTGTGCGGCATGACCGAGGTGTTGCAACGAGCAGCCGCCACACTGGCCGTAGTATTCGCAGGCCGGCGCAACACGATCCGCCACCGCAGCAAGCACGTCTACTGCTTCCGCATCCACCCTTTGCTGGTGCCGGGCCAGCTCGCGCACTGCCACTGTCTCGCCCGGCAAGGCGCCTTCCACAAACCAGGCCAGGCCTTCGTCATGCGCCATGCCGCGCAAGTCGTGGGCCAGTCGTTCGATTGTCAGTGTCTTCATCGGCACGCTCCGGGCGTAAGTCACAAAAAAGCCCGCATGAAGCGGGCTTCCTGTGCAGCGAGGCTCGCCTCACTCCTTCGGGTAGACGCGGTAGTTCACGCCCGCCATTTTCTCCAGCACGCGGTGTACCTGGCAGGAGTAGCCGAACTCGTTGTCGTACCACAGGTACATGACAGCGTGGTTGCCCTGCACGATGGTCGCCTTGGCATCGAAGATGCACGCGTGGCGTGAGCCAACGAAATCGCTGGACACGACTTCAGTGCTGTTGGTGTAGTCGATCTGCTTGCGCAGCGGCGAGTGCAACGCCATGTTGCGCATGTACTCGTTGAGCTCATCAGCCGTGGTGGCCTTGTCCAGCTCCAGGTTCAGGATCGCCATCGACACGTTCGGGATCGGCACGCGGATGGCGTTGCCGGTCAGCTTGCCGGCCAGTTCCGGCAGCGCTTTCGCTACGGCCTTGGCGGCACCGGTAGAGGTGATAACCATGTTCAGCGGCGCGCTGCGGCCACGACGTTCGGCCTTGTGGTAGTTGTCGATCAGGTTCTGGTCATTGGTGTAGGCATGCACGGTCTCGATGTGGCCGGACTTCACGCCGTACTTGTCGTTGACCGCTTTCAGTGCCGGCACCACCGCGTTAGTGGTACAGGAAGCGGCCGACAGGATCTTGTCATCGGTGGAGATCTGGTCGTGGTTGACACCGAACACGATGTTCTTGATGTCGCCCTTGGCCGGTGCCGTCAACAGCACCTGGCTCACACCCTTCGCTTTCAGGTGCTTCGACAGGCCCGCTTCATCGGTCAGCTTGCCGGTGTTCTCGACGATGATCGCGTTGTGGATGCCGTACTGGGTGTAGTCGATCTCTTCCGGGTTGTCGGCGTAGATCACCTTGATGACGTTGCCGTTGGCGATGAAGCTGTTGGTCTCTTCATCCACGCGGATAGTGCCGCGGAACGGGCCGTGCACGGAATCGCGGCGCAGCAGCGAGGCGCGCTTCTCGAGGTCGTTGTCGCCCTTGCCCTTGCGCACGACAATCGCACGCAGGCGCAGCACGTCACCGCCACCGGTTTTCTCGATCAGCAGGCGCGCCATCAAGCGGCCGATACGGCCGAAACCGTATAGCACGACATCGCGCGGCTCCGGGATCGGCTTGACGTCAGTGCCGATCGCTTCGGCCACTTCGCGTTTGACGAAATCCTCTACCGTCATGCCTTCACTGTTCTTCATGAACTTGCCGGCGATACGGCCCACGTCAACGTGTGCACGGCCGAGGTTCAGTCCAGCCAGCGCCTTGATGACCGGGTAGGTCTCGAACTCGGACAGTTCATTCTGCTCGACCTGGCGCACGAAGCGGTGCGCCTTCATGATGTCGATGACCGAGCGGCTGTACAGCTGCTGGCCATAGATGTAGGTGTTGACGTTGTGTTCGCGGTGCAGCTTGCCGATCAGCGGGATCATGTCCTCGGCCAGCGCCTCGCGCTGTTTCCAGTCGGAGAAATAATCCGCGGGTTTGGGGCGTTTCTGTTCTTCGGCCATCGCGCTACACCTGTGGTCTGTGGGGGGGTGGTTGAAAAGAGGCGCCATTATCGTGGTTCACCCGAGGGGGCGCAACCAAGCCCTGTCCCGGTTTCTGGCGTACCATGGCCAACCCGGACCGGTACCCACCATGACGACCCACCCGCACCCGTTCGACGCCCTGACACCTGAGCGCATCCTCGACGCGGTCGACGAGGCCCTGGCCGCCATCGGTCAGTACTCTGATGGGCGCATCCTGGCGTTGAACAGCTACGAGAACCGCGTCTACCAGGTCGGCGTCGAGGGTGGCGAGCCACTGGTGGCCAAGTTCTACCGCCCCGGCCGCTGGAGCGACGCACAGATCCTCGAGGAGCATGCCTTCTGCTTCGAGCTGGCCGACGACGAGTTCCCCGTTGTGACCCCGCTGCGCTACGACGGCCGCAGCCTGCTCGAGACATCAGTCGCTGGCCAACGCTTCCGTTTCGCGCTGTTCCCGCGCCGCGGCGGCCGCGCGCCGGAATTCGACAACCCCGACCACCTGCTGGTGATGGGCCGCTGGCTCGCACGCCTGCACAACATCGGCGCCATCAAGCCATTCAGCGAGCGCCCGGCGCTGGACCTGGCGAGTTACGGCAGCGACAGCGTCGCCTTCATCAGCGCGCATTTCATCCCGTCATCCCTGAAAGAAGCTTACGATAGCCTGACGCGCGACCTGCTGGTGGTGCTGGCAGAAAAATGCAGGCAGCACCGGGACATTGCCTTTATCCGCACGCACTGTGATTGCCACGCCGGTAACGTATTGTGGCGCGATGACCTGCCGCATTTTGTCGACTTCGACGATGCACGCATGGCACCGGCCGTGCAGGATATCTGGATGCTGCTGTCGGGCGACCGCCATGAGCAGACGGCCCAACTCGCCGAGATCCTCGACGGCTACGCCGAGTTCCGCGAGTTCGACCCGCGCGAACTGCACTGGATCGAGATCCTGCGCACCCTGCGCATGCTGCATTACAGCGCGTGGCTCGCCCGGCGCTGGGACGATCCCGCCTTCCCGCTGCACTTCCCCTGGTTCAACAGCGAGCGCTACTGGGGCCAGCACATCCTTGAGCTGCGCGAACAGTTCGCGGCATTGCAGGAAGCGCCGCTCAAAGTCACACTGTGAAAACAGGCTGCATGCAGTGAGAGGTTCTGCTTGATAGGTCAGTGGCTGCCCGGCTGGGAAACCCTGCGTGCATACCGCGCGGAATGGCTGGGCAAAGACATCGCTGCCGGGCTGGTGCTCACCACCATGCTGGTGCCGGTGGGCATTGCCTACGCCGAGGCCTCCGGTGTTCCCGGCATCTATGGCCTCTATGCCACCATCATCCCGCTGCTGGCGTATGCCCTGTTCGGCCCGAGCCGCATCATGGTGCTGGGGCCGGACTCGTCGCTGGCGGCACTGATCCTCGCGGTGGTAGCGCCCCTGTCACTGGGCGATCCTGCGCGCGCCGTGGCACTGGCGGGCATGATGGCGATCGTGTCCGGCATCGCCTGCATCCTTGCCGGTGTGCTGCGGCTGGGCTTCATCACCGAGCTGCTGTCCAAGCCGATCCGCTACGGTTACATGAACGGCATCGCCCTGACCGTGTTGATCAGCCAGTTGCCGAAGTTGTTCGGCTTCTCGATTGACGGCATGGGGCCACTGCACAACATCTACCTGATTGGCGACGCGATCCTGGCCGGCAAAATCCATCCCGCCACCGTCATCATCGGCACCACCACACTGGGCACTATCCTGTTGCTGAAACCCTACCAGCGCATCCCCGGCATCCTGATCGCCGTGGTCGGCGCCACCGTGGTTACCGGCTGGCTCGATCTCGGGCAACAGGGCGTCAAGGTGCTCGGTACCCTGCCGCAAGGTTTGCCGACATTCAAGCTGCCATTGATTCACCCGGAAGACGTGAAAGCGGTGGTCATCGGCGGCATCGCCGTGGCACTGGTATCCTTCGCCGATACCAGCGTGCTGTCACGCACCTATGCCGCCAAGACCAGGCAGTCCGTGGATCCCAACCAGGAAATGATCGGGCTGGGTGCCGCCAATCTCGCGGCCGGTTTTTTCCAGGGCTTCCCGATCAGCAGCAGTTCATCCCGCACACCGGTCGCGGAAGCCTCCGGTTCCAAAACCCAGTTGACCGGTGTGGTGGGAGCACTCTGCGTCGCCCTGCTGCTGGTTTATGCACCCAACCTGTTGCAGGACCTGCCTACCAGCGCACTGGCCGCCGTGGTGATTGCGTCCGCGATCGGCCTGTTCGAATTCAGCGATCTCAGGCGCATCTACCGCATCCAGCGCTGGGAGTTCTGGCTGTCCATGGTGTGTTTTGCCGGCGTGGCGGTGTTGGGGGCGATCGAGGGGATCATGCTGGCCATCATCCTCGCCGTGATCGAATTCCTCTGGGATGGCTGGCGCCCGCACTATGCCGTGCTCGGGCGCGTGCAGGGCGTGCGCGGCTTCCACGACACCAAGCGCCATCCGGACGCACGCCGCGTACCGGGGCTCGTGCTGTTCCGCTGGGACGCCCCGCTGTTCTTTGCCAATGCGGAGTTATTCCACACCAACATCCTGCAGGCGGTGAGCAGCTCGCCGACACCGGTGAAGCGCATCATTGTGGCTGCAGAACCCGTCACCAGCATCGACGTGACATCCGCCGACATGCTTGCTGAACTGTTTGCCCAGCTGCAAGCTGACGGCATCGAACTGCATTTCGCCGAAATGAAAGGCCCGGTGAAAGACAAGATGAAACAGTTCGAGCTGTTCAACCGCATGGGCGGCGCCGGCATCTTCCACCCGACGGTGGGTGCTGCCGTCGATGATTACCTCATCGACCACCGGGTGGATTGGCAGCCCTGACATCCCGTTTCGCTCTGTTATAGTTGGTGCCTTGTTTACTGAAGGACATCCCATGTACGCCAACCTCCTCCCCCAGGTCCTGCAACTCGCGCGCGAAGCCGGCGACGCCATCCTCGCCGTGTACAACACTGCCGATTTCAACGTTGACATGAAGGCGGATGACTCACCGCTGACGCAGGCCGACCTCAACGCCCACAAGATCCTTGAGCCTGGCCTGCTGGCGCTGCTCGACGGTGTACCGGTGCTGTCGGAAGAAGGCAAGCTGCCCGATTGGGCGACGCGCAAGACCTGGAACCGTTACTGGATCATCGACCCGCTGGACGGCACCAAGGAATTCATCAAGCGCAATGGCGAGTTCACCGTCAACATCGCGCTGGTCGAGAACGGCGAGCCGGTGCTCGGCGTGGTGCATGTGCCGGTGCTCGATATCAGCTACACCGGGGTGAAAGGTGGTGGTGCCTTCAAGTACGAGAAAGGCCAGGCCAGCGCGATCCATACCCGCAAGATGCACGCACGCAACGGTGAACCGGTGGCGGTGGTAGCGAGCCGTTCGCACGGTGCCGACGCGGTCGATGCCCTGCTGGCGAAAATCGGCGCCCAACTCGGAGAGGTACAACTGAAAAATATGGGCAGCTCGCTGAAGCTGTGCCTGGTGGCCGAAGGCACCGCCGACATCTACCCCCGCCTTGCGCTGACTTCCGAGTGGGACACCGCTGCGGCACAGGCCGTGGTGGAAGCTGCTGGTGGACAGGTGCTGACGGAAAAACTGGACGTGATGCGTTACAACACGAAAGACGACATCCTCAACCCGTTTTTCCACGTCATCGGCGATCCGTCGTTTGACTGGAAGGCGTTGTTGGCCAATTGATTATAAAAAACCGAGCAATTCGCGGGCGGCCTTGTACGGTGTGATGCGGCCGCTCACCAGTTCGCTGTTGAGCGCCGGCATACGGGCGGCGACTTGCGGGTTCTGCTGCAGGCGCAGGTCGATCATCTCGTGCAGCAGTTTCTTCATCCATTCAACATTCTGCTGCGCACGCTTGCCGGCAAACTCGCCGGCCGCCGTGCTGGCTGCGCAGTAATCGCTGACCATCGCCCAGACATTGTCGATGGCCTGCTGCTGCAACGCCGAACAGCAGATCACCCGCGGCTGCCAGAAATCCGGGTGCTTCAGCAGCATCAGCGCGTTCTGGTAGTGATGGCGGGTCTGCTCGGCAAACACCGCACCGTCACCATCGGCCTTGTTGACCACCAGGCCATCAGCAAGCTCCATGATGCCGCGCTTGATGCCCTGCAACTCGTCACCAGCATTCGGCAACATCAGCACCAGGAAAAAATCGACCATGCTGGCCACTTCGTATTCCGACTGGCCGACACCCACCGTCTCGACAATGATGACGTCATAACCGGCCGCCTCGCACAGCAGCATGGTTTCGCGCGTCTTGTGCGCCACACCACCCAGCGCGCCTTCGGACGGGGACGGACGGATAAACGCCTCGTCACGGCGCGACAGTTCTTCCATGCGCGTCTTGTCGCCGAGGATACTGCCACCCGCGACCGGTGAACTCGGGTCCACCGCCAGCACGGCCACCTTCTTGCCCTGCGACAACAGGTACAAGCCAAACGCCTCGATGAACGTGGATTTGCCGACGCCGGGCACGCCCGTGATACCGATGCGCACACTGTTGCCGGTGTATGGCAGCACCGCTTCCAGTACCTGTTGCGCAGCAGCGCGATGGTCTTCGCGCCGGCTTTCGATCAGCGTGATGGCCTTGGCCAGCGCGCGGCGGTTACCGTTGCGCAAGGCGTCTATATCGATGGCAGGAGCTGTCATGGTGGCATCGGGTAATGCAGGGAAACGGCGCGCAGAATATCACACTGCCTGCACCAGGCTCGCGCGGAAACGCGCCCAGTCAAAGTGCGGCCCCGGATCCGTCTTGCGCGCCGGCGCGATGTCACTGTGGCCGACAATGCGCGCCGGCGTGATGGCCGGAAACTGTTGCTGCAACACGCGCGTCAAGCCCGCCAGTGCCTGGTACTGCGCATCGGTAAAGGGCATGGTATCCGTCCCCTCCAGCTCGATGCCGACCGAATAATCGTTGCAGTTGTCGCGCCCTTCCCACTGCGACACGCCCGCGTGCCACGCGCGCAGTGCCAGCGGCACATACTGGGTGACCGTACCGCTGCGATCGATAAGGAAATGTGCCGACACCTGCAAGCCGCGCAGGCAGGCAAAATACGGGTGGGCAGCGCAATCCAGCGTATTGCTGAACAGCGCATCGATATGGCCACTGCCGAATTCGCCGGGCGGGAGGCTGATGTTGTGGATGACCAGCAGGTCAACAACGCTGGCGGCAGGACGCGCATTGCAATTCGGCGACGGCACGATCCTGACGCCGCGCAACCAGGGATTCTGCACGGCCGCTGGACTGTGGCAGCAATCAGCCATCAAGTGGCAGACAGCAAGGGACGCGGCGACGGCAGCAACACAAGGTTGCCATCGTAGAAGGCGGCCTGCAGCGCAGCCGTACTGCAGCTTTCCAGGCAGGCGCTGTGCGTGTCGAGCAGTACCGTGCACCAGGGATCGGAAAACTGTACCGAGAACACACTGCCATCCTCACGGCGCAGCCAGTGACCCACCTCGAACGGCTCGTCACGGGCGGGCAGCGGCGCCACCGGCGGCCACAAGGCAGCAGGCTCCGGCAGTGCATCCGGCTCAACGCCCTGCAACAGCGCGAGATGCACCTTTTCCAGCCGTTGCAATAACACTGCATAGTGCTTGCGCTCGACACCGACCTTTTCGAAGCCCCGGCGCAGGCTTTGCAGCAGTTGCGTGACCCGCTGGATCAACCGCTGGCGCATTTGCCGGTCAACCCCCGGCTGCACCGAAGCCAGCAGCTCATCAGCCACAGCAATGGCATGGAGCCAGGCATCCGATGCCTTGCCCTCTTGCCAGTGGATAGCCATCAGCAAGGCCGCCCAGGATTCATGCAGGATGTCGATGACCACCTGCGGCCAGTACTCAAGCCCGGCGCGTTCGGCCAGCAAGTTGTCCACTTCCGCCCGCACCTCGGTCACCTGCAGCGACAAGCGGGTACTGGCCACCACCGCCGAACTGTCCTGCTGTACGCGCTTGCCGAGTTGCAGCAGGTAATCGAGCAGGTCGGCCCAGCCGCCATTGTCACCCCGCGCCAGTGCCAGCGCCTTTTCCCGGCAGTACTCCGGCACGAAACCTTCAAGGCCGAGCCTGTCTTCCCAACCGGGCGCCCAGCGCAACAGTTCCTCCACCACCCGGCGCGCCGGGTGCATGGCGTCGGCAAAACCCTGCTCACAGGCTGCCTTCAACAGCGGACCGGCCAGCAGGCCCAGGATCTCGCGTCCGGTGGGCGGCAAATCACTGCTCGCCGGATCCAGCTGGCGCAACAGCCATGGCAACAACAGGGTCTGCCGTTCACCGGCCAGTATGTCGACCAGCCTGCCCATTTGGCCGGACTGTGCCAGCATCGACAAGTCGGTGGCCAAGGCCGACGCGCGGTCCACCAGCCGTGGCGGCACCACCAGTGCCTGGGCTGCGACGGACGGCTGGCGCGGTTTTTCCAGCGGCTGCCACCACTCCGGCAGGGCAAGCGGCTGCATGGCGGCCACGAGCACACCACGGCGTTGCAGCATGTTCGTCACCGTCTGGCACAGCAACTCGGCCGTGGCTGGCAACTGGTCGCAGAACACATGCCCCAGGCGGCAGCGGATACGCAATGGCACCGGCAAATCGGGCAGCAACAGGAAGAACAAACGGGTGATGGTATGGGGCGACAGCGGGCAATCGAGCACACCGGTCGTGAGCCCGGTCTGCTGGTTCCAGGCTGCTGCCAACCTGCCGAAGGCGGCAGCCTGTTGCTCACACAGTGAACGGACACTGCTGTCGGCAGCGGCAAGGTGGATCAGGGTACGGGCGTGGCGCACGCCTGCCGAACTGCCGATAACCCAGCTGCGGCCGGGTTCCTCACAGCGCAGCTGCAGGTGGCTGAGGAAATTGTCCATGAAGGAGCGGCGGCTGCGGCGCAGGTCACAACAGAGGAAGGGCGATTCGCCCGACGCCAGCAACTGGCTTTCGCACAGATCGAAGACCAGCCGCAAGCGCTCAAGCAAGTGGCCGCGCACCAGCATGAACAGCTGGTGCTGCGATAACACACTCGATTGCGCAGGGCTGGCGGCCATCCGGCTTGTCCTTCACGTTATTAAGGGATGGTTTCCTTTGTGAGAAGAGCATAAGGCAAGACCGGGCCAGCGTCACTCCACCAGATCGTCGATATCGATGTCTTCGTCGGCCGATTGCGGCGGGTCGTCGCCCGTGGTGCGGGCGCGCATCTGCAACCAGCCGTCACGGGTATAGGCATAAGGATCCAGGGCAGCGCCCTTGACCGTCTCCTCCAGCCCGAGCAAACGCTCGCGGGTGCTCACGGCCCCCGCCACACCAGACAGCATCAACGCATCATCATGCGGGCTACCGTAAAGCACGTTGTTCTGGAAGGCAGAACCCGCCACCAGGCCAGTGCCATCGCGCAGGGTGGAAGGCCCCAGCAGCGGGATCACGAAATAGCTGCTGTTCTTCCAGCCCCAGCGGGCAAAGGTGTCGCCGAAGCCGGTCTGGGCAAAGCGACGCTCGTCCTCACCCGTCACGTCGAAAAAGCCGAGCACACCGGCCGTCGAGTTGAGGGTGAAACGGGCAAAACTGTAGAACGCAGGCTCAGGCCTCGCCTGCAGCGTGTAATTGACAGCACTGGATGCATCGCCGAGGTTGTTGAAGAAACGGCGGATGCTTATGCGCACGGGATCCGGCGTGACATCGCGGTAGGTTTCGGCGACCGGCTTCATCACATAGCGATCCGCTTCCTCGTTGAAACGGTAGATGGCCCGGTTCATCGGCTCCAGCGGGTCGCGCGGATGCTCCCACCAGCCGGCACAACCGGACAGCAGCAACAGAGCGGGGAGCAACAACAGGCGGCGTTTCATAAGGTCAGGCTTGTTCCAGCACGGGTTCGAGCAGCGATTCTATACCGTAAACGCGGGCCAGGCCGCGCAAGCCCTCCGGCAGCCCGCGCACGTGCAGCCGGCAGCCCCTGCCCTCCAGCTTGCGGCGCAGGTCGAGCAACGCGGCCAGCAACAGTGAATCAGCGGTGCCGACACCACCCACATCCAGAGTCAGCGTAACGGCCTGCATGCCTGCGGGCAGCGCCAGCAATTCACGCAACAACTGCGAGCTTTCCTGCATGTCGATATCGCCATGCAGGCGGTAGTAACTGGCTGACAGCGCCTCAAGCATCGGCGTCAGTACCAGGACTCAGGACTGCACCGGGGTCGCGGCCGCCGCGCTCTGCGGCGCCGGCGCGGCATTCTTGGCCTTCAGCGACTGGATGAGGCCATCGATGCCGCCCTTGCTCACTTCGTCGCCGAACTGGTTGCGGTAGACAGTGACCAGGCTCGCGCCCTCGACACTGACATTGAACACTTTCCAGCCTTCCGCCGTGTGATACAGCACGTAGTCGATCAGCACGGGCTGCTGGGCGGTGGCGACTTTCACATCGGTCTTGACGGTCGCTTCCTTACCTTCGTTTTCGAGCAAAGGCTCGCCCTTGATATTGATCGCTACATCGCGGTAACGCAGCATCGTCGAGAAATAGGTGCGCGTCAGCAGCGTGCGGAACTCGTCAGTCAGCGCGGTTTTCTGTTCCGGCGTAGCCTGTTTCCAGTGCTTGCCCACGGCCAGTGCGGTCATACGGGTGAAGTCGAAGCGCGGGTACAGCACCTGCTGCACCTCGGCGCGCACAGCATCGGTATTGCTGCCGTCTTCCTTCAGCAACAACATGCGGACTTTTTCCGAGGTCTCACGCACCAGTACCGCCGGGTTTTCCTCGGCGACCAGCAGCGGTGAAAAGACCATCAGCAATGCCATCAACCAGCTTTTCATTGTCTCTGTCTCCGCGGTTACTTGCCCGAGGCCGGCTTTTCGGCCATCGAGGTCATGAACTTGCCAATCAGCTGTTCCAGCACCATCGCCGACGAGGTCAGCGCGATGCGGTCGCCCTCTTTCAGCACATCCTCCTCGCCGCCCTGCGTGAGGCCGATGTACTGCTCGCCCAGCAGGCCGGCCGTCAGGATTTCCGCACTGGTGTCGCGGCTGAAGGCAAATTTCTGGTCCAGTGCCAGCGACACGCGTGCGCGGTAATTGTCGGCATTGAGCTCGATGCCGGTCACGCGTCCGACCACCACGCCGGACGATTTGACCGGTGCCTTCACTTTCAGGCCGCCGATATTGTCGAACTCGGCATACAGCGCGTAGGTCGCACCGCCGTTGCTGCTGGTGAGGTTGGCCACTTTCAGCGACAGGAAGCTCACCGAAGCCAGCCCGATCGCGACAAAAATGCCCACCCACAGATCTATCGTTGCCCGTTTCATCCCGTTCTCACCCCTGCTGCGACCGCCATCAGAACATGAAGGCCGTCAGTACAAAATCCATCGCCAGGATCACCAGCGCGGACGTCACCACCGTGCGCGTGGTCGCCGACGAGACGCCCGCTGCAGTCGGCTCGGCATCATAGCCCTCGAACACAGCAATCAGCGTTACGGCAATACCGAAAAAGACGCTCTTGATGAGGCCATTGATGACGTCGTCATGCAGGTCGACCGCATTCTGCATCTGGGCCCAGTAACTGCCCTCGTCCAGGCCGATCAGCACCACACCGACGTAATAGCCGCCGAAAATGCCCATCACGTTGAAGAGTGCCGTCAGCACCGGCAGCGACAGCACGCCGGCCCAGAAACGCGGTGCGATGACCCGCGCCACCGGGTTCACGGCCATCACGGCCATGGCGTCCAGCTGTTCGGTGGCCTTCATCAGGCCGATCTCGGCCGTCATCGCCGAACCGGAGCGGCTGGCAAACAGCAGCGCCGCCAGCACCGGCCCCAGCTCGCGCAACAGCGACAGCGCCACCAGTGTGCCCAGCGCATCGGCCGAGCCGAAGCGCACCAGCGTGTTGTAGCCCTGCAGGCCCAGCACCATGCCGACAAACAGGCCGGACACCATGATGATGATCAGCGACAGCACGCCGGCGAAGAACATCTCGCGGATCAGCAGCTGCGGCCGCAGCAACACCTGGCCGGAGTGCAGCACGATGGCCAGCAGGAAGCGGCTGGCGAAACCGAGTTTCCACAGCGCGTCGATTGTCCAGGCGCCCAGGTGGCGCAACCACTCAAACACGACGTGCCTCCAGGCCAGAATCCTCGCCGACCGAGGTCGGCGCGGGGAAAGCGAACTGCACCGGGCCATCGGCCGCGCCCTGCACAAACTGGGCGACCCACGGGTCGCTGGAGGCCAGCACTTCCTGCGGTGTGCCGGAGGCGATGATCTTGCCACCAGCCATGAAATAAACGTGATCAGCCAGCTGCAGCGAATGGTGGATGTCGTGCGTGACCATGATCGCCGTGGTGCCGAGCGCATCGCCGAGTTTCTTGATCAGATGGGCGATGACGCCGAGCGAGATCGGGTCGAGGCCGGTAAATGGCTCGTCGTACAGCATCAGCGCCGGGTCGAGGGCGATGGCGCGGGCCAGCGCGATGCGGCGCGCCATGCCGCCGGACAGTTCGGCGGTTTTCATGTCCTGGGTACCGCGCAGGCCAACGGCCGACAGCTTCATCATCACGAGGTCGCGGATCACGCTCTCCGGGAGGTCAGTGTTCTCGCGCAGTGGGAAGGCGACGTTGTCGAACACGCTGAGGTCGGTGAACAGTGCGCCGAACTGGAACAGCATGCCCATCGAACGGCGGAAACGGAACAGCTCGCGGCTGTTCATGCGGTCCACCCGCTGGCCGCCGACGATGACCTCACCCTGCTGTGGCCGGTACTGGCCGGACAGCAGGCGCAACAGCGTGGTCTTGCCACAGCCGCTCCCCCCCATGATGGCCACCAGCTTGCCGCGCGGGATCTGCAGGTTGATGTCCTTCAGGATGGGGCGCTCGCCATAGGCAAAGGCCACACTGCGGATGTCGATAAAGGGTTGATCTGCCACGGATTGCCGCAACCGGATTCAGGGAAGCGGCATTGTAGCGGATCTGTCAGGGGAGGTCGCGCAGGCATTCCACCACTGCCGCCTGCTCGGGCATCAACCCTGCAACCAGCGCAAGGCCGTCGGCACCATTCCCGGCGGCAGCGGCTCGATGCTCTCTGGGGCATCGAGGAATATCGACAGGAACGGCGGGTGTGCCGTCAGCTCGACAAAGTAGGTACCCGCAACATAGACCACCGCCTCGGGTTCGAGGCGCTGCTGCACAGCTTGCAGTGTCTCCCAGCAAGGCGATTCGAAATGCAGCTCCACCGGCTGCGCTGGCCCCCACGGCATGGCAGCGAGCCCTTGTGCCACGAAGCCGTGCGTGTCGGCCACGAAACCGGCTTCATCCGGCTGGCCGGCCTCGAAGACCGCCGTGTATTGCACCTGCACGACTGCCTTGATCAGGAACACATCGTCGCCAAGCCAGTCGAGCAGCTTTTCCGTGTCGGGATCGGGCTTGCCGAAACCGCGATGCGTCGAAATATCGATGACCTTGCCCACGCACTTCACCCCGGAATGGAAAATCTCTCAAGCCACGCGCAAACGGTGGCCGTGTTCACGCAACCAGCGCCGTCCCTGCTGCCAGTGCGCGCAATATTGTTCGACCAGCGCCCAGAACGCGCGCGAATGGTCCATGTGCTGCAGGTGGCTGGCCTCATGCACGATGAGGTAGTCCATCACTGCCGGCGGCGCCAGCAGGATCAGCGGGTTGAACAGGATATTGCCGCGTCCGCTGCAGCGTCCCCACAGGCTGCGGGTGTAGCGCAAGGTGAAACCCGTAAGCTTGTGTGACAACCCCATCGCGCCGATGCGCTGTTCCGCTAACGGCAACAGCGTGTGTCCGGCCTGCTCCGCCAGCCAGCGCAGGAACAAGCGGCGCGCTTTCTCGTCGTCGAGCCCGCGACCCTGGATGCACAACACATCGCCATCGCGCTGCACCGCGCCGCGCACAGCCGGTTGCCAGCGCACGACGAGACGTTCACCCAGCACCTCGATCGTGCAGCCGTCATCGACGCGGAACTGTTCAACAGCCTGCGCGCGCAGCTCGGCCAGTTTTTTCTCGATCCAGCCGGCTTTCTGCTGCACGAAGGCATCAATGTCGCGCTGCGCCGCCCGCAGAGGGGCACGCACATCAACACGTCCGTCGTGCACATGGATGGCAATCGTACGCCGCCGGCTACGCAGCAGGTGGTAAGCGGGCAGGCCCATCACCATCACGCCTGTTTTTTCGCAGCCACCTTGCTGAAGGCCATCTCGAACGGCTTGTGGATCCACACGGGGAACAGGCGTTTGAGGAATTCGAGCAGATAGGCATCGGGACCGACCAGCACCCGCATCTTGTTGGCCTTCACCGCCTTGACGACTTTTTTCGCCAGCGCCTCGGGCGACTTGCCGAAACGGTCTACCATCGCGGCGAGTTTTTTCGTCTCCTCATCGGCACCGGATTTCGCCATCGCCGCATGCATGATGTTGGTGCGGATCGCACCCGGGTGGATGCTGGTGACACCGATGTTGTGGCAGGCCAGCTCAATGCGCAGTGTCTCGCTCAGCGCCTTCACGGCCGACTTGGACATGCAGTAAGCCGCCTGGTTGGGAAACGCGATGAAGCCCGCCATGCTCGACGTGTTGATGATGTGCCCCTCACCCTGCTTCTTCAGGTACGGCAGGAAATAATGGCAACCATAGAGCACGCCCCACAGGTTGATGCCGAACAGGAAATCGAAATCGGCGAGCGTGTGGTCCTCGAAGCTCTTGCTGATCGTGACGCCGGCATTGTTGAAGACCAGGTGGATGGCGCCATGGATGCGCTCGATCTCGGCCGGCAACAGCGCCATGGCCTCGCGATCGGCCACGCTGCCGACATGCACGCTGGTGCGCACGCCGGCCGGTGCGAGCAACTGCTCGGTCTCGCGCAGGCCTTTTTCATTGATGTCGCACAAGGCGATGTGGCAACCCTCGGCCGCCAACGCCTGCGCCAGTGCGCGGCCAATGCCGCTGCCCGCGCCGGTAATGACCGCCACCTTGCCCCGCAACTCTTTCATGGCATTCCCCTTCAATCACAACGGGCGCATCATCGCGCAAATCCCCCGCCATGCACAGTGCTTGCTTATCTGCAACAATATCGTCCCCGCCACTGCAGCAGCCCGCGCCATGCACCGTATCCAGCACCTGCAAGCCGACATCATCCGCCAGGTCCGCGCCGCGCTCGCCGAGGACATCGGCACCGGCGACATCACCGCGCAGCTGATCCCCGCCAGCCAGCCCGGCCATGCGCGCATCATCACGCGCGAGCCGATGGTGGTCTGCGGCCAGCCCTGGGTCGACGAGGTCATGCGCCAGGTCGACGAGCGCATCCGCATCGACTGGCACGTGGCGGAAGGCGAGCGTGTCGACGGCGACACCACGCTGTTCCTGCTGGCCGGCCCGGCGCGCAGCCTGCTGTCGGCCGAACGCGCCGCGCTCAATTTCCTGCAGCTGCTGTCTGGCACCGCCACCACCTGCCGCCGCTATGCCGACCTCGTGGCCGGCACCGGTGTGCGCCTGCTCGACACCCGCAAGACCATCCCCGGCCTGCGCACGGCGCAGAAATACGCCGTGACCGTGGGCGGCTGCCACAACCATCGCATCGGCCTGTATGACGCGTTCCTGATCAAGGAAAACCACATCGCGGCCTGTGGCGGCATTGCGGCTGCGGTGCAACAGGCGCGCGCGCAGTCGCCGGGCAAGCCTGTCGAAGTCGAGGTGGAAAATTTTGTGGAACTCGACGCAGCGCTCGCTGCCGGCTGTGAAGTGATCATGCTCGATGACTTCACGCTCGACGACATGGCCCAGGCCGTCAAACACACGGCAGGCCGCGCGAAACTGGAAGCCTCGGGCGGCGTGAGTGACGACAACCTGCGCGCGATTGCCGCCACCGGCGTCGATTTCATCTCGATTGGCGGCCTCACCAAGCACTGCCGCGCCATCGACCTGTCGATGCGCTTTCTCTGACACGACCGGCGCGTGCTCGACGACATTGCGCTGCAACTCGCCCTGCTGGCAGCAGCACTGGTCGCGAACCTGCTGTCGGCGCTGGCGGGCGGTGGTGCCGGCCTCGTGCAACTGCCGGTGCTGATCCTGCTCGGGTTGCCCTTCCCGCTCGCCCTCGCCACCCACAAGGTCGCCAGCGTCGCACTCGGCATCGGCGCCACCCTGCGCCATGCCCGGGAGAAGGCGCTGGACTGGCGCTTTGCCAGCTTCATCCTCGCCTGTGGCCTGCCGGGCGTGGTGCTCGGCGCCCGGGTGGTGCTGGCGATCCCCGCCAGCCTCTGCACCCTGCTGCTGGGCCTGCTGACCATCGGCCTGGGCCTATACTCGATCGCCAACCCCGCGCTGGGCCAGGCCAGCGCCCCACGCCACCGCGACAGCGCCGGCATGGCCATTGGCGGCGGCGTGCTGTTTACCATCGGTTTCCTGAACGGCTCGCTGACCTCCGGCACCGGGCTGTTCGTCACGCTGTGGCTGGTACGTTGGTTCGGTTTCGACTACAGCCGCGCCGTGGCCTACACCCTGATCCTGGTCGGCCTGTTCTGGAACAGCACCGGTGCCATCACGCTGGGCCTGCAGGGCCAGATCGCCTGGACCTGGCTGCCTGCGCTGCTGGCCGGTTCGGTCGCCGGTGGCTACCTCGGCGCCCACCTCGCCATTGCCAAAGGCAGCCGCGTGGTGAAGCGCTGCTTTGAAATACTGTCTCTCGCCATGGGTGCCTCGCTGTTGTGGAAAGTCTGGCAAACCGGTCTTGCCGGCTAGCAGCATCATTCACCACCTTGGCCGGAACGGTTATGATGCCGGCCATCTTCCACCGCCATCACCACAGGGATTCATGATGCGATTCACAGCCCGCTTGTTGCTCCTGGCCAGCTGCCTGGCCATTGCTTTCGGTGTGTCAGCCAAGGAACCGCTGCGTGTCGGCATTGCGCCGGATTACCCGCCACTGGCCTACCGCGATGGCGGCGAACTGACCGGCATCGAGGTCGCCGCCGCCGAGGTGCTGGGCCAGCAACTCGACCGCAAGATCAAGTATGTCGAGAAGGATTTCAGTGCACTGATTCCGGCACTGCAGGCGGGCGAGATCGATATCATCATGTCTGGCCTGTCGATCACGCCGGAACGCAGCCAGCAGGTGCAGTTCAGCAAACCCTACCTGCAGGCCGGCCAGATCCCGATCATCCGCTTTGCCGATGCCGCCCGCTTCAGCTTCAAGGGTGCGATCTTCCGCCCGGGGGTCAGTGTCGCCGTGGTGCAGGGCTCCACCGGTGAGCTGTTTGCCCGCAAGCAACTGCAACAGGCCAAGGTGGTATCCGCGGCATCGATCAGCGAGGCATTCTCGCTGTTGAAAGGCGGCCAGGTGGACTTCCTGCTGCATGACGCACCAACCAGCTGGTCGCTGGCCAATGACAAGCGCTACGAAGACCTTATCAGCCTCAACCACGCACTGACCGAAGAGCAGCTCGGCTGGGCCGTGCGCAAGGACAACAATGCGCTGCTGCAAGACGTCAACACCCAGCTCGACTGGATGCAGAAAAACGGCATGCTGCGCGCCATCATCCGCAAATGGATCCCGGTGACGGTCGAAGTGGCCGACACCCAGCCGCGCAGCCAGCCGGCGACCAGTTCCTCGATGAAAACCCGCGCGCCGCAAGGCGCCTCCACCACCAACCCGCGGTAATTGCCCATGACATCTCCTGCACTGCCATCCCTGCGCGCTGTGCGCGGCCTGTTCCTGACCCTGCTCGCCTGCACCCTGCTCGCCTGCACCACGTCCGAGCGCACGGTGTTTGACCGCCAGGGCACCGAAGCCGACGCCGACTTCAGCCAGCTTAAGACCTACCGCTGGGATTTCAGCGCGCTCGGCAAGCTGCAACCGGATGGCAGCCATTTGCCCGAATTCGACCGCGTGTTGTGCGAACACGTTGACAAGCACCTCGCCGAAAAAGGCTATCGCCGTATCGACAAGGGCAACGCGGATTTCACGCTCGACTACCGCGTGGTGGTATCGCAAGCAGAAGCTGCCATCGCCAGCAATGGCGCCAATGAAAACGAGCAGCGCGCCAATGAATACGGCCTGCGCTGGTCATTCGACCGCGATGAAGCACCGAGCTTCAAGGGCCTGCAGGCGCCCAAAGACCAGACGGTGGTCTACCAGAACGGCACCCTGCACCTGGCGGCGTTCAACCCTCAGGGCGAAACGATCTGGCACAGCACGGCCACCCGTATCCTCAGTGGCCGCGGCAATGAAGCGGAACGGCGCGCAGCCTTGCGCATCGCCGTCAACAAGCTGATGGACAAATTCCCGGCCGGCAACCGCGAGTAAGAGGCGCTAGCAAGGGCAGCGTTTGATATTGCCGTCCTTGCCCGGGTAACGGCTCTGCTGGCAATGGCGGAAATATTCCGCCTCGCTCATCGGCGCCACATCCGGGTGGTGTGACAGCATGTGCTCGCGATAACGCTCATAATCCCCGACGCCCACCATCAGGCGCGCGGTCTCCACCGAGCGTTGCCACAGCAGCCTGCCCTGCTGCGTTATCTGGTGCAGCCTGGTGTTATTCATGCCAGACGGCCTCTTCACGCCAGGCTTGTTCCGCACGCCACACCACGACCGATTCGCTCACAGTACTGCCCGGATGGCGGTGCGCCTGGATGATGGCGCGCACCGCATAGACCAGCATGGCCAGCACCACACCGATAAAGAACAGCGCCATCACGGCATCGACACGGTCATTGAACACCACCTGCTGCATCTGCTGCAGGCTCCTCGCCGGCGCCAGCACTTCCTGGCGCTCGATTGCAGCAGCAAATTTTTCCGCGTGTGACAGGAAACCGATCTTCGGGTCCGGCGAGAACACTTTCTGCCAGCCGGCTGTCAGTGTCACGATGAGGATCCAGCAGGCAGGCACTGCAGTGACCCACACGTAGCGCATCTTTTTCATGCGCACGAGGATCACCGTCGCCAGCAGCAGGGCCATGCCGGCCAGCATCTGGTTGGCGATGCCGAACAATGCCCACAGGCTGTTGATGCCGCCGAACGGATCGGTGACACCCTGGTAGAGGAACCAGCCCCAGGCGCTGACGGCCAGCGCAGTCGCCAGGATATTCGCGCCCCATGACTGCGTATTGCCCAGTGACGGCACTGCAGTGCCCAGCAGGTCCTGGATCAGGAAGCGGCACACACGGGTGCCAGCATCCAGCGTGGTGAGGATGAACAGCGCCTCGAACAGGATCGCAAAGTGATACCAGAAGGCCATCATCGCCTGGCCACCGATCATGTCTGCCAGGATTTTTGCCATACCGACAGCAAAGGTCGGCGCCCCGCCTGTGCGCGACAGGATCGACGCTTCACCGACATCCCTGGCCATCTGCGACAGCATCTCCGGCGTGACGACAAAGCCCCAGCTGCTGATCACCTGCGCAGCTTCCTCTACCGTCTTGCCGATCACGGCCGGCGAACTGTTCAGCGCGAAATAGACACCCGGCTCCAGCACACAGGCAGCGATAAGCGCCATGATCGCCACAAAGGACTCCATCAGCATCGCACCGTAACCGATGGTGCGGATATGCGACTCACGCTCCAGCATTTTCGGTGTGGTGCCGGAAGACACCAGGGCATGGAAGCCGCTGACGGCACCGCAGGCAATTGTGATGAAGAGGAACGGGAACAACGATCCGGCAAATACCGGGCCACTGCCATCAATGAAACGCGTCACCGCCTGCATCTTGAGCGGCGGTGCAACAAGAACGATGCCGATAGCGAGGGCGATGATGGTGCCGATCTTGAGAAACGTGGACAGGTAGTCACGCGGTGCCAGCAACAACCACACCGGCAACACTGCCGCGATGAAACCGTAGATGATCAGGCCGATGGCGAGCGTCTCGCCTTTCAGGTCCAACCACTGTCCCCACTGCGGATCCTGTGCCACCACACTGCCATACCAGAGCGCCAGCATCAGCAGCACAAAACCGATCACTGACACTTCACCGACCTTGCCCGGCCGCCACCAGCGCGAATACACGCCCATCAGGATGGCGATCGGCACAGTCGCCAGCAAGGTGAACACGCCCCACGGGCTGCCGACCAGCGCTTTCACCACCACCATGCCGAGCACGGCGAGCAGGATGACGACAATCGCGAGGATGCCGAGCATGCCGATCAGGCCAGCCGTATTGCCCATTTCCAGCCGCATCATTTCGCCGAGCGAACGGCCGTCGCGCCGCGTCGAGGCAAACAGGATCATCGCATCCTGCACTGCACCAGCAATCACCACGCCGACGAGAATCCACAGGGTGCCTGGCAGGTAGCCCATCTGTGCCGCCAGCACCGGCCCCACCAGCGGGCCAGCACCGGCAATCGCCGCGAAATGGTGGCCGAACAGCACCCACTTGTGTGTCGGCACGTAATCGAGGCCATCGTTGTGCCGTTCAGCCGGCGTCAGGCGGCGGTCATTGAGCTCCATCACCCGCGTCGCAATGAAACGCGCGTAGAAGCGGTAGGTAATCGCGTAAGTCGACACGGCTGCCACGACCAGCCACAAGGCATTGACGGTTTCGCCATTGGCCAGCGCCAGCATCGCGAAGGCCAGCGCACCGATGGCTGCCACGCCCGTCCATAGCAATACACTCATCATGGTTGTGCACCTGCTTCAATTGCTGACATGACTGGCGTCTCCCTGGAAAGATACCTGACGAAAAATGAATCCGTGCGACCGAGAAATTCCCAGCCATGGTAGTAGTCCGCCACAGACTGGCCAGGCACTTTCTCGGCATGGTGCAAGACAGCCCGCTCGGCGTGGATCATGCCTGAAACCGTACCGGGCAATAACAGGGCTGCCAACAGCGCCGCCCTGCCACGCCTGCCCGCCTGCCACACCTGGCCGACACGCTGCAACAGGAACACGAGCAGCAGGAAATACAGCCCGGTGATGCCGCGACACAACAGGTCGTTGTACTGGCCGTAACTCACCAGCGACAGCAACAGCAACGCCGCACACAGCGCGAGGAAAACCAAGCGGTCAGTGGCAGCCAGCCCGCGCCAACCACTGGCGACCGCGACGGCATACATGCCCCACGACAGACCATGGAACAGCAGGAACACCCACCAGCGCCCGTCGAAGTCGAACTGTTGCCAGACAAACGCGCATGGATTGGCAGCTGCACTGCCTGACAGGTAGTAGAGTGCGAACAGCAGCAGCATGCTACCGCCGGCCACCACATTGTGGGTGGTCAGCGCTGCGCGCACACTGTGTATACCGCGCGACAACACCATGCACAATGGCAACACGGCCGTTGCGACCATGTTCATCGGCGACCAGAATGCCAGCAAGGCATAGATGAAACACAATACCGCCAGGTGGCCGCTGCGAAAGGCTTGCAACAGCAACCCCATGCAAACCCAGGCAGCGAGTGTCTGGTGCGGCGACCAGAACAACTCCGCCGCATTGGACAGGTAACCACCGAAAAAATAACCAAAGAGCAGCACCGGCCAGAAATCCAGGCTGCCGGTGTCCTGGTCCAGCGAACCGAAAAACGCGCCGATCGTCGACAACTCGAACGGCACTTGCCGCCGCACACTGCCTTCGACCAGCGACACCACGGCACCGACAGCATCCCAGCCACCGAACAACAGCAACGCGATGGCAGCCAACACACCGCTGGCCGGCCCAGCGAGGCGCCACAACCACAACAGGGCCAACCAGCCACCGGCCAGCGTCCACAGATGCATGCCCTCAAAGGCAACCTGTTCACCGGCCAGCTTGCCGAGCAGTGCTGGCGGCAGGTAGTAAGCGAGATAACCGACCAGGTAGCTGTGCTGCAAGCCGTAATCGGGATGCTGCACCCATGTTCCATGGGCGAAGTGCACGGGCCACGATTCGCGCACCAGGTCAAGCAGGCGGCCGTTGTGCATGATGTAGTCCGGCGACTGGTGGCCGTAATTGCCGGCGCCGGAAAAATAGGCCCAGGCGAGTACCAGCAGCAGTCCGGCCAGCTGCGAGCGCGATGCTTGCCAGCGCACGATGCGCTCCTGCTGCCAGGCGCACCTTAGCGCATAGCCCCACAACAACAGCAGTGGGACGGCCCAATAGATACGCAGCCAGCCACCGGCAAACAGCAGCAGCGGCAATGCCAGCCAGGCCAGCGACAAATGCCAGACGGGAAAACGCAGCAACAGGCAGTACAGCAACAGGTAGGCCGTGGCAGCAACGACCCCCGGAAAGACAATGGCCAGCCAATCGGCCGGGTCTTGCAACAGGAAAGCGCGGCAGGCCAGCGTCACCGCCAGCAAAGCGAACCAGACCCGCAGCAGAGACTGGCGCTTTGGCGGCGGATCCGGCTGCTGCATCAGGCCATTACCAGGTTGTCGCGGTGGATCAGCTCTTCGGCGCTGAGGTACCCGAGGATGCTGCCGATATCAGCCGTGGGCCTGCCGATGATCTTGCGCGCCTCGTCAGCACTGTAATTGACCAGGCCGCGCGCGACCTCGATGCCCTCGGCATCGACACAGGCGACGATATCGCCGCGGGTGAAGTCGCCCTCGACGGCACAGACACCCACCGGCAACAGGCTCTTGCCCTGGCTGCGCAACACTGTCACCGCACCGGCATCCAGCACCAGCTTGCCGCGCATCTGCAACTGGCCGGCCAGCCAGCGCTTGCGCGCGGCCATCGGTTTCTCATCGGCGACCAGCAGCGTCGCGGGCGTGCTGTCTTCATGCAGTGTGCGCAGCAGTGACTGCCGCCGGCCACTGGCAATGACCGTGTGGCAACCGGAACGCGCCGCGAGTTTCGCCGCGCGGATTTTCGTGCTCATGCCACCGCGGCCGAGGCGGCCACCGGTACCGCTGGCCATGCCTTCCAGCGTCTCATCAGACGCGGCTGCACGAGGGATCAGTGCCGCATCGGCATGCGTGCGCGGATCCTTGTCGAACAGGCCGTCCTGGTCGGTGAGGATGATCAGCAAGTCAGCTTCCACCAGGTTCGCCACCAGCGCAGCGAGCGTGTCGTTGTCACCGAAGCGGATCTCGTCGGTGACAACCGTGTCGTTCTCGTTGACCACCGAAATTGCGCCGAGCTTGATCAGCGTTTTCATCGTGCTGCGCGCATTCAGGTAGCGTTCGCGGTTCGACAGGTCATCATGGTCCAGCAGGATCTGGGCGGTGTGGATGCCGTACTGCTGGAAGCAGGATTCATAGGCCTGCACGAGACCCATCTGGCCGATCGCAGCGGCAGCCTGCAATTCGTTCAGTGCTTCCGGCCGGTTTTTCCAGCCCAGGCGGCTCATGCCTTCTGCCACCGCGCCGGAAGACACCAGCACGATTTCCACCCCGCGCTGGCGCAACTCGACAATCTGCTCGACCCAGTGGCCGATACTCGCGCGATCCAGGCCGCGACCGTCATCGGTCAGCACCGCGCTGCCGATCTTGATCACCCAGCGCTTCGCTTCCTGTACTTCTGTTCTCGCCATGGCCAACCTTTTCTATTTACTGGACGTAATGGACTTCGACGTCGCCATCGTCCCAGTCATCATCCCAGTCGTCATCGTCATCACTGCCTTTCGCTGCGAGGCGCGCACGGCGACGCGCTTCGGCCAGCTCGGCAATCGCCTCGCGCGCTTCGGCCTGCATCGCTTCCTGGATGTCACGCTCCTGCTCTGCCAGGGCGGGATTTTCCAGCTGGGCCGCACGATCAGCTTCAATGTGCGACATGATCGCCTCACACATCGCTTCAGTGCCTTCACCCAACGCCGCACTGATCGCAAAGTGCGGCATTTTTTGGGTGATCTTCAGCCGCTTGAACAGTTTCTTGCAGAATGCCTCGCGCTCGTCTTCCGGAATCAGGTCGAGCTTGTTCAGCACCAGCCAACGCGGCCGCGCCGCCAGTGTCGGGCTGAACGCTTTCAGTTCTTTTTCAATGGCGCGGATGTTATCAAACGGATCCGAACCGTCGACCGGCATCACATCCACCAGATGCAACAACAGCTTCGTGCGTGTGAGGTGCTTCAGGAAGCGGATACCGAGACCGGCACCTTCCGCAGCGCCGGGAATCAGGCCGGGAATATCGGCCACGACAAAACTGCGCAACTTGCTGACACTGACCACACCGAGATTCGGCACCAGCGTGGTGAAGGGGTAGTCGGCCACTTTCGGCCGCGCCGAAGAGATCGCCTGGATCAGCGTCGACTTGCCGGCATTCGGCAAGCCGAGCAGGCCGACATCGGCCAGTACTTTGAGTTCGAGACGCAGGTTGCGAGACTCACCCGGCTGGCCCGGCTTGGTCTGGCGCGGGGCGCGGTTGATACTCGACTTGAAGCGCGCGTTGCCAATGCCGTGGAAGCCGCCCTGTGCGACCAGCAATTTCTCACCGTGGCGGGTCAGGTCACCTAGCACTTCACCGGTGTCCTCGTCGATGACGGTAGTGCCGACTGGCACATCGAGTACCAGGTCGGCACCACTGTGGCCGGTGCAGTTCGCGCCACGCCCCGGCTGGCCATCTTTCGCACGGTGCTGGCGCTGGTAGCGGTAGTCGATCAGCGTGTTCAGCGCCTCGTCGGCACGCAGGTAGACACTGCCGCCATCACCGCCATCGCCACCATCCGGGCCACCGCGCGGTACATATTTCTCGCGCCGGAAACTCATGCAGCCATTGCCGCCCTTGCCGGCGTGCACGGTAATCGGCACTTCATCTACAAATTTCATGCGGTTCTGTCCGGCTTGAATGGCACAAGATTAAAACAAAAAAGCCCCGCATGGCGGGGCTTTTCAGGGCCGGTAACGGCTCAGGCAGCAACGACGCTGACGTAGCGACGGTTGTGTTTGCCTTTCACTTCGAACTTGACGACACCCTCTGCAGTCGCGAACAGGGTGTGGTCAGTGCCCATGCCGACATTGTCACCGGCGTGGTACTGGGTACCGCGCTGGCGCACGATGATGTTGCCGGCAACGGCCTGCTGGCCGCCAAACAGTTTCACGCCGAGACGTTTCGCCTGGGAATCGCGGCCGTTCTTGGTGCTACCGCCTGCTTTCTTGTGTGCCATGACTGTCTACCTCTTTGCTGCGGATCAGGCGCTGATCGCGGTGATCTTGATCTGGGTGAACCACTGGCGGTGGCCCATCTGCTTGCGATGGTGCTTGCGACGGCGGAACTTGATGATGCGGATCTTGTCGGCACGACCATGGCCGACGACTTCGGCAGACACCTTGCTACCAGCCACGTAAGGGGCGCCGACCTTGACGCCGTCACCGCTGCCTACCAGCAGGACGTCGTTGAAATCGATCTTGTCGCCAGCTGCTGCATCCAGCAGTTCGACGTTCAGGACCTCGCCTTCCACAACCCGGTGCTGCTTGCCACCGCTCTCGATAACCGCGTACATGTTCACTCACTCCACACTGATGCCCACCTCAAGGTGGGTCGAAGGGCGCGCATTGTAAGAAAAGCTGTGCCCGGAGGCAAGCACCACAAGACTTTTGATTATACCTGCCCGGGCTGCCTTTGCTTTAGAATCCCCTGCTTGCCCCCGGACACCCCTTCCCCATACGCCCATGCCAACCCTGCCCGTGGCCACCCTGCTCCCCCTGCTGCTGGCTGCGGCCGCCTGTGCATGGCTGCTCATCCGGCAGCGCCGGCAGGCCAGCGAGCTGCGCGACTGGCAGGACGCCTACCGCCACATCGAGCGCCAGCTGGAGGAGCGGACGCAGAAACTGCGTGATATCAACAACATGCTGTACGGCGAGATCGCCCAGCACGAGCTGACGGAAGACAAGCTGCGCAAGGCACAGGACTACCTTGCCAGCATCATCAATTCGATGCCCTCCGTACTGATCAGTGTGACAGCGACCGGTCAAATCACCCACTGGAACAGCAGCGCCGAGCTCGCCACCGATATCGGTGCCGCGGAAGTGGCCGGCAAGCTGCTGTGGCAGGCCTATCCCAACCTGCCGGTCGACCTGCAGACCATCCAGCAGGCCATTGAGGAAGGCGTGCCCAAAGTGATGGAAAGCACCAAACTGGTCAGCAAGGGCCAGACCTACTACACGGACATCACAGTCTTCCCCCTGATTGCCCGGGACATCCAGGAGGCGGTCATCCGCGTCGATGACGTGACCATGCGCATCATGATGGAAAACCGCCTGATCCAGAACGAAAAGATGCTGTCGCTCGGCGAACTGGCCGCCGGCATGGCCCACGAGATCAACAACCCGCTGGGCGCCATCCTGCAAAGCGTGCAGAACATCGAGCGCCGCCTGTCGGCAGCACTGCCGAAAAACAGCGAGGTGGCCGCGAGCCTGCAGCTGGACCTGCAGGCCATCAACAGCTACCTGGAACAACGCGAAATCCCCAGCTTCCTGCGCACGATCCGCGATGCCGGGGAGCGCTCGGCGCGCATTGTGGCCAACATGCTCGGCTTTTCCCGCAGCGGGCAGCAGCACGCCCCGGTCGACATCAATGCGCTGGCGGAAAACTGCCTGGAACTGATGGACAACAATTTCGAGATCGAGCGCGAGGGTGGCAGTGTCGCCATCCGCCTGCAGCGCCAGCTGGCCGACAACATCCCGCGGGTGCCCTGCTCGGCCCCCGAGATCCAGCAGGTGCTGCTGAACCTGATCCGCAATGCCTCGCAGGCGCTGCGGGCAGCGCCACCAGCCGACCCGTGCATTACGGTTAGCAGCGGTTGCGACAGCGACCAGGCCTGGATCCGGGTGGCCGACAACGGCCCGGGCATCGCGCCCGAGGTGCGCCGGCATATCTTCGAACCGTTCTTTACCACCAAGGAAGTGGGCCAGGGCACCGGGCTCGGGCTGTCGATATCCTATTTCATCATTACCGAGCATCACGGCGGCATGATCGATGTCGAGTCGGAGACCGGCCGCGGTGCCCGCTTCACCATCCGCCTGCCCTTGCAGCCGGTTACTATGCCGCCAGACAGGAGCTGAGCATGGAAATCTACAAAGAATTCTCGATCGAGGCAGCGCACCGCTTGCCGCACGTCCCCGCCGGCCACAAGTGCAACCGCTTGCACGGCCATTCGTTCCAGGTATCGATCCATGTCAGCGGGCCGGTGGATGAACAGAACGGCTGGGTGATGGATTTTGCCGACATCAAGGCTGCCTTCCGGCCCGTGTGGGAGCGGCTGGATCACCATTACCTCAATGACATCCCCGGGCTCGACAACCCGACCAGCGAAAACCTGGCGCGCTGGATCTGGAGCGAGCTGAAACCGGCCCTGCCGCTGCTAAGCAAGGTCGTGGTCAAGGAGACCTGCACCAGTGGCTGTGTCTACACCGGCGACTGATCAGGCGCGCTGCATGCCGCTGAAAGGGACCAGCAACCGCCTGCAGGCGCTGGCACTGGCCGGGCTGGCGGGCTTGCTGCTGTGCTCACTGCTGCTGTCGTGGCGCGCCAGCCAGTTGTCACTGGTCCACCTGCCGGCGGCGGATGTCTGGCAACACAGCGGTCTTGTCGCAGCCGCCAGCGCCGGGCAGCTCGACCTCGCCAGCCTGCTGGAACGGCACAACCAGCTGCATTTCATCCCGCTGCCGAAACTCGTCTATGCGCTGGACCTGCTGGCGGATGGCAGCGGCCGCCTGACAGCAAGCTGTTCGGCATTCTTCACACTGCTGTGTTGCGCGCTGTTTGCCAGCCTGCTGGCACACGGCGGGCACAACCGCCGGCAGCGGGAGACCTTGGCGCTGGCACTGCTGTTTGCGAGCTGGCTGTCTTGCGTCCTGCAATGGGAAAGCTTCGTCAACCCTGCCAACCTGCAGTGGAGTGGCCTCAGCGCCGGACTTGTACTGGCCGGGCTGGGCCTGCAGCGGCGCTCGGTCTGGGCAATGGCCGCTGGCGCAGGAGTTGCTATCGGATGCGGTGCACCGTGGTGGCTGCTGCCCCTGGCCGCACTAACGGTGCTGCTGCCGCCGCGCAGGCTGCTGCTGGCGCTGGCGTTGCTGGGCGGTACTGCCACCGGCTGGGAAACGCTGAACGGTTACTGGCTCCAGCAGACCCCGCCACTGGCCTTGCAGGCGATCCGGCTGGCGCTGCCCCTATCGGCAGCAGAAATGGCTGCCATCAGCGGGACATTTTTTGCCGACCCCGCAGGCTTCTACCTGGCCTGGGGCAGCAACCTGCTGCAGTTCATGGCCAGTTTCTGCCTGCCGCCGCTGGCACAGTGGTTTTCCGCGCCCGCCCTGCTGGCCCTGTCACCCCTGCCGCTGCTGGCGGCGCTGCTGTTGCCGGGCCGGGCGCCGGCACATCGCGGCCTGGGCTTCCTGTTGTGGGCCACCCTGCTGACCGGCCTCGCTGCAGGTCTGGTGCGCGCCCAACTGCCTGGCGCCTATACCGGCCGCTTCGCCAATACCGGCCTGCTGTTCCTCGCGGCCTGTGCCGCCCTCGCCTACCCCGCGGGCAGCTGCCGCAAGCCATTCTGGTGGCTGCTCGCCCTGCTCTACAACCTGGTGCTCGGCACCAGCTGCTGGCGGGAGGCCGCCCATATCGTGCAGGACAGTAACCAGCGCCGGCTGAGCCAGGTCGCCTATGCGCTCGACATGGAGGACATGCGCGCTACCTCGGAGGTGCCTTTCGCCCCGATGATGGCGCAGAGCTACCGTGAGATCAGTGAGCGCAAGGTCGTACTGCAAACCCATGGCAAGGGCATCTATGGCAGCCGGGAACACCGCGTTTACGCTGGCCAGGCCGCGCTACCAACGGCCGTCGTCGCCTGCCAACACGGGGAGATCCGCATCAAGCCGCTGAAAGACGACCCAGCCGGCCGCAAGATCACCGGGGACAGCCACAGCACTGCCGGGGACAGCATGACCAGCGTGCTGTTGCGCAACAGCGCAGGCCAGGCCATCGGCTACGGGATTTTCCAGGTGGGCGGCCCGTCGCTACCGTCCCTGCTGGCCAGGCCGCAGCGCTGGGCCGGCTTCTTCCACCAGCCGGCAGACGGCGCGGTGCAGGTCATCGCCTACAACACGCAGGCGCAATGCGAGCCACTGGCCATCCGGTCGCCGTGACAGGCCAAGGCCGTGCTTGGCAAACATTCCGCGCACGCATTATCATTCAGGCACCCATTCTGGAATTTGCCCTGACCACAGCCATGCAACGCAAGCCGGTTCACAAGCATTGCACGCACCGCGGACTCGCCCTGCAGTCCGCGCATGGCTTCTGCCTGCTCCTGCTGCCCTGAGGGGCATCGATATCGCACGCCCCGCGCGGGGCACCCACAGCACGCACACCCGATTTCAGAAACGCAACCGATTTCCGGAGCACGATTATGTCCAGCAAAGAACCGTTGATCATTTTTGACACCACCTTGCGCGATGGTGAGCAGAGCCCCGGCGCGTCCATGACGCGCGATGAGAAAATCCGCATCGCCCGCCAGCTGGAGAAGCTCGGCGTCAACGTCATTGAGGCCGGCTTTGCCGCTGCCAGCCCCGGCGACTTCGAGGCCATCAAGGCCATTGCCGAAACCATAAAGGACTCCACGATCTGCTCACTGGCCCGCGCCAACGAGAAGGACGTTCGCCGCGCCGGCGAAGCCATCACGCCGGCGAAATCCGGCCGCATCCACACTTTCATCGCCACCAGCCCGATCCACATGGAGAAGAAACTGCGCATGACGCCGGACCAGGTGGTCGAGCAGGCGGTCATGGCGGTGAAACTGGCGCGCGAATACACCGACGATGTGGAATTCTCTGCCGAGGATGCCGTGCGTTCGGAACTGGATTTCCTCGTGCGCATTTTTGACGCGGTGATCCAGGCCGGCGCGAAAACCATCAACGTGCCGGATACCGTCGGCTATTCGATCCCCGCCTTGTGGGGCGAGCGTTTCAAACAGCTGATCGAGCGCGTGCCGAATGCGGACAAGGTCATCTGGTCAACGCACTGCCACAACGACCTCGGTATGGCCGTGGCCAACTCGCTCGCTGCGGTGATGAACGGCGCACGCCAGGTCGAGTGCACCATCAACGGCCTCGGCGAGCGCGCCGGCAATGCGTCGCTGGAAGAAATCGTCATGGCCGTGCGCACGCGCAAGGATGTATTCCCGGTCGAGACGCGTATTGATGCCACGCAGATCGTGCCGGCATCCAAACTGGTCTCCACCATCACCGGCTACCCGGTGCAGCCGAACAAGGCCATCGTCGGCGCCAATGCGTTCGCACACGAATCCGGCATCCACCAGGACGGCGTGCTGAAGCACCGCGAAACCTACGAGATCATGCGCGCGGAAGACGTGGGCTGGAATGCCAACAAACTCGTCCTGGGCAAACTGTCAGGCCGCAATGCATTCCGCACACGCCTGAAGGATCTTGGCATCGAACTGGATGACGAGGCACTCAATGATGCGTTTGCCCGCTTCAAGGAACTCGCCGACAAGAAATCGGAAATCTTTGACGAGGACCTGCAGGCGCTGGTCAGCGACATGGACCCGAGCGAAGTGCAGGAAACCTACGAACTGGTCGCGCTCGACGTCCACTCGAAAACCGGCAGCCGCCCGCATGCCAGCATCAGCCTTCGGGTGAAAGGCGAGCGCGTCGATGCCGACGCCGAAGGCAGTGGCCCGGTCGATGCCGCGTTCAAGGCGGTGGAGAAAATCGCGCAGAGCGGTGCTGACCTGTTGCTGTATTCGGTCAACGCCATCACCAGCGGCACCGACTCGCAAGGCGAAGTGACCGTGCGACTGGAACGCACCGGCCGCATCATCAACGGCAACGGTGCCGATACCGATATCGTTGTTGCCTCGGTCAAGGCGTACCTGAACGCACTGAACCTGCTTGCCGCCGGCAACCTGCGCATCAACCCGCAGGAAGGCGACAACATCTGAGCTGCTGATGGCCATGGACGAAGCGCTGCGACTGGATTACCTCGACGCCATGGGTGTCACCCAGTACGTGGCGCGCTCGCCACTGCCGGGTGCGCGCCCGTCGCCAGTCCTGCAGCCCGCGCACAGTGAGCCGGAGCAACCGGAGCCGATCGCCAGCAAGCCGGCACGTATCAGCGAGCTGCTGGACCATGAACCGCCACGCGCCCGACCGTCACCAGAGCAGGGCCCGGCAGCGGTCGCTGCCCCACCGGACGTGGATAGCACCTCACCGCCGTTCCAGTGCCAGCTCGCCATCTGGACAGCCGATGACCTGCTCGTGCTGGCTGACATGCCGCGCCTCGACAACCTGCAAAAAACACTGCTGCGTAATATCCTGCAGGCCATCGGGCGCGACGCATCGCTGCCGGGTGCCCTGCAGTACAAATGGCCGATCCCGCAGAACAGGGAACGCAACCTGCAGGCAGCCCGCGACCATTTCCAGGGCCTGCTAGACGGCGGGCCGCTGCAATCGACCACAGTGCGCCAGATCCTCTGCTTCGGGCCCGCCGCTGCCACGCTGCTGGCCAGCCACGACGATGACCTGCCGTCACTGGCGTACAGGGAGTGGCCGGTAACCGCTGCCTGTGCACTGCAGGACATGCTCGACGAGCCCGCGCGCAAGGCCGACACCTGGCGCAAGCTGCAAGTGCTGGTCCGCCACTGAAGACAATGTCTTGAAACTTCGCAGCGCCACACTGAAGGATTACGACGACCTGCTGTTCATCGAGGAGCAGGCACACCTCTATCCGTGGCCGGCCTCGACCCTTTACTGGTGCCTGGAACAGGCACACCTGCGCAGCTTCGTGCTGGAGCAAGCGCGCGAGATCATCGGCTTTGCGATCTACGAATGTGTGCTCGACGAAGCCACCCTGCTCAACATCGCCATCATCCCGACGGCGCAGGGCCATGGCCATGGCCGCCGGCTGTTACGCGACAGCTTGCTGGCTCTCGATAGCAGCATTGTGCGCGTGTTCCTGGAAGTGCGCGTCTCCAACGAGCCGGCATTGCAGCTGTATGCTGCGGAAGGCTTTGTCGAGATAGGCCGGCGCAAGAATTACTACCCGGCACTGGCCGGCCGTGAGGACGCGCGCGTGTTCGAACTGGATCTCGCGGCATATTGCCAGCGCTAGGCGCTGCTCAGGGCTGCTGCATGCTACGCAACGGGTAGATATCGAAGCGCGTCGACTCGCCTTCCTGCACCAGGCCCGGTTTGATCCCGGCGAGGTGTGGCGCGTGGCGCGGACGCTTGACCACCACACGATAACGCGCCAGCTGCAGGGCGAGCGGCAACAGCATATCGGCGTCTTCATCGGCACCCACGAGTGCGTGGAAAGCCGCCATGTCCTTTTTCACGGCTGCCGAGGCTTTGCGGCGTTCCGGAAACATCGGGTCGAGGAACACCACGTCCGGGCGATCCGTCTCCGCCAGTGCCGCCATCTGTGCGACCGCATCACCGGGCAGCAGCACCATTCGCGCGATGGTCTCGCGCAAGCCGGTATCGTCGCTCGCCGCAGCACGCCGCAAGCCATCCTGCAACAACAGCTGCACCAGCGGCGAGCGTTCACACAGTTGCACACGACAACCGAGCGAGGCCAGCACGAACGCATCGCGGCCGAGACCGGCCGTGCAATCCAGCACCGACGGGACGATGTTGCCGGCTTTCAGGCCGACAGCCTTCGCTACCGGCTGGCCGCGACCGCCGCCGTGCAGTCGGCGGTGGTGATTGCTGCCGCCGGTGAAATCGACGGCAATCCGGCTCTTGCCCTGCCGCAACATCCAGCCTTCCGGCTCGTTCACCAGTTCCCAGCCGGCACTGGCAGCCTGTGCTACCAGTTGCTCAACCACGTCGCGCCCGGCGACTGCGCACGAACGACAGCACGAGCGCCAGCACGGTCAGTAAGGCCGGCACGGCAGCGATGTTGATCACTTTCAGCACCATGCCCAGTTGCTCGACATCGCGGTTCAGTTCGCGCTGCACCTCGCGCAGGTTCTTGCGGATCTGCAGTTTCTGCTGCTGGAAATTGGCAATCTCGGCCTTCACTTCCGGTGACAATTCCAATGTCATGTCGTCAGCATTTTTTGCCGGCTGGCTGAGTTCGCTGATCTTGCGCTCGGTCTCGGACAGCGCACGGGTCAACGCTTCTTCCTGTTCCCGCAAACGCGTGCTGGCTGCCTTCTCCAGTTCGTCAACACGCGTGAACGGGCGCTGGTAGGTGCCGCGGCTGCGCAGGCTGATCAGGTCGGCACTGCCACCGAGGGCATCGATCATGTTGACCAGCATGTCACCATTGGCGGCAAACGGTGTCGCCATCACCTGGCCGAAGAAATCCTGCCGCTCGACCCACATACGGTCACTCAGTACATCGGTGTCTGCCACCACGATCATCTGCAACGGCTGTTTCGCTTCAGTGAGCACTGGGTCGGCATAGCCGCTGGTGGCGGGCTTGCCATTCGGGAACGCGCTCTTCACAGGCCCACTGACCAGCGCGGCATAATGGTAGCGCTGGTTGCCGGGCTGCATCTTGCGCAACAGTTCGTCGTGGCGGCCGGCCATACTGTAGGCCTCCGTATCCATCAGCTGCGTGCGGTCACTCGAATGCAGCAGCGGGATGAACTGGGTGCTGCTGCCCGGCCTTTGCGACAATGCGCCGGCGGAGGCGATGTTGATGTTTTCCAGCTCGGCGATGACGTTCTGCTCGCGGTTGATGGCATCGCCTTCCAGTCCCAGCACGCCGACATGCGGCACTTCCCGCCCACCCGGTTCATACGGGATGTTGTGGGCGAAACCGAGATCGAGCACGACCTTCTTCGGGTCATAGTCCACGCCCCAGGCGGCAAACAGCTGGTCGAGGCTGGAGCTGCGGTCAACGAAGCCGGCCATCAGCGTAGCGTCGCTGTCATCCTGCTCGGCGTAGGGATCAACAAACACCAGCAACTTGCCACCGCGCATGACGAACTGGTCAATGGCGAACAGCGTCTTTTCCGGCAACATGTTCGGGTGGATCACCAGCAGCAGGTTGAGGTCGTCATCGATCTTGTCGACCGCGGGATCGATCTGGCGGCGGATATCGAACAGCTTCATCACCTGGTCAGTGATCAGCCAGGCGGGACGCGGCCGGTTGGTCTTGTAATCCATGCTGCGGAACACCGGCAGGCCACTGATGACACCGATGGTGACCGGCGCCGGTCGGCTCAGGCGGTAGACGAGCTGGCTGATGTCGTACTCCAGCACGTTTTCTTTCTGCGGATTAAAGAAGGCGATGGTTTCCTGCTTGTCACCATGGCGGCCGACCAGGCCGAGATAGAGCGTTTCACCCTGCCCGTTCGGGATACCTTGCAACCCGGCAGCAGCAGCGGCGTCTTCCTCCTCCGAATAGACTTCGGGGTGCATGATCTCAAGTACCAGTTTGCCGTCTGCAACCCTTTCGTACTCACGCAACATTTCTTCCACGCGGCGCGCGTAATTGCGCAGCACGGGGATATCGCGCGCCTGTTTTTCAGAGAAATACAGCGTCAGGGTGACGGGTTCACCACTGATGTTGCCGATAATGTTGCGGCTGCCTTGCGACAGGGTGTAGAGCTTGCCCTCGGTCAGGTCGATGCGCCACTGGTCCATGGTCGACAACAGCGCAACACCACCCAGCAGCACCACGGCCAGCAGCGCCAGCCCGGCACCGGACGACAGTGTGCGCAACCATTCGCGGGAATTGCTTGCAGCAGTCATAGGCACCTCATTCCGCTTTTTTCTGGTCGATGACGATAGCCGTAGCCATCAGCCAGCAGGCAATGAACAACAGGTAGAACAGCAGGTCGCGCAGGTCGAGCACGCCACGTGAAATCGCATCGAAATGCGTCAGCAGGCTGAGCTGGGCAATCGCATCGACCAGCAGCTGCGGCAGCACGCCATTGAGGCTGTTGAGCAGTTGCGGCAGGCCGAGCAGCACGAACAGGAAACACACACTGACCGTCAACACAAACGCGATTACCTGGCTTTTGCTAGCTGCCGACAGGCAGCAGCCAATCGACAGGAACGCACCGGCCATCAACCAGCTGCCGAGATAGGCGGCGAGGATCGCGCCGTTATCCGGTTCACCGAGGTAATTGACGGTGAGCCACACCGGGAAAGTCAGCGCCAGCGCCAGCGCAATGAACAGCCAAGCCGCCAGGAATTTCGCGAGCACCGTCGTGCGCAGCGTCAGCGGCAGCGTCAGCAGCAGCTCGATGGAACCGCTCCTACGCTCCTCGGCCCAGATGCGCATCGCAATCGCCGGCACCAGGAACAGGTACAGCCACGGGTGGTAGGCAAAGAACGCTTCGAGGTCTGCCTGGTTGCGCTGGTAGAAACTGCCGAGTTCGAAGGTGGCGAATCCGCACAGCATCAGGAACACCACGAGGAATACATAGGCCAGCGGCGTGGCGAAATAGGCATTCCACTCGCGGCGGGCAACGATCAGCAATGGCGACATCACACACCTCCCGTCAGGGCACGGAACACATCGTCGAGCTTGCCACTGGGCGCACGGGCCGCCAGTTGTGCCGGCGTCTCGTCGACCAGCAGCTTGCCGCGCGCGATGATCATCGCGCGGCTGCACACGGCAGCGACTTCCTCGAGGATGTGGGTGGAGACGATCACGAGCTTGTCCTGCGACAGGTTGCGGATCAGCTCGCGCACATGGTGTTTCTGGTTCGGGTCTAGGCCATCGGTAGGCTCGTCGAGGATAAGCACCCGCGGGTCATGCAGGATGGCCTGCGCCAGGCCGACGCGGCGGCGGTAGCCTTTCGACAATGTCTCGATGGTCTGGTACATCACCTCGCCCAGCGCCGCTTTCTCGGCAGCGGCGCCAACGGCGCGCTGCTGCTCGGCACCGCGCAAGCCGCGCACGGCGGCGATGAAGGCGAGGAAGCCGCACACCGTCATCTCGCCATAGCTCGGCGCGCCTTCCGGCAGGTAGCCGAGTTGCGCCTTGGCCGGCAGCGGGTCTTGCCACATGTCATGGCCGAAGACCAGCACACGGCCACTGGTCGGGCGCAAGAAGCCCGTGAGCATTTTCATCGTGGTGGACTTGCCGGCACCGTTCGGGCCGAGGAAACCGAGTACCTCGCCGGGCGCGACCGTGAAGCTGAGATTGTCGACAGCGGTGAAGGCACCGAACTGCCGCGTGAGGTTTTCAACCTGGATCATGTTCAGTCTTCCGTTAATGAATACAGGGTGGCCAAACCGGCTGCTATGAGCGCGGCAGCGCCGCAAAAGTTCCGCACTGTCAGGAGGCCTGCCGCTCGCGCACGCTGTGCAGCGGGTTGGCATACATCGCCAGCCAGTAGGGGCGGTATTCCGGCGGGCATTGCGTGAGGCGCTCGTCGAACTGGCGCTGTTCCTCGGTGGTGCTGCGGGCATCGACATCGGCGCAGACATGGCCCTGCTCGGCATAGGCCAGGTAGTTGCTCGGGAACAGGCGGTACTGGCAGATGACCTGGCGGTCTATCTCGCGCACCACCGCCTCGGCATCGGCAAAATCTGCGCGCAGCACCTCGCCGAAACTGACATGCACCCGGCCCTTGTGCCCGGCTATGCCGGCCGCGATGCTCTGCACGTCCTCGTGCGTATCTTTCTGGTAACTGCCGTGCTCGGCCTTGTGGTACAGCTCGCGCGCCTTGGCGACATCGCACGGGTCCCACTCGTACGAGATGGCAACCGGCACGATGTTCAGCTCGCGGATGAAATCGGCAAATGGCTGTTCCTTCGGCTTGCTCATCGCGAACATCTTGATGATGGCTTCCTCGGTGCGGTCGAGGCCGTCCTTCGCGCGCCCTTCGCGCTGCGCAATCCACACGGAGGCCTTTTCATTCACTACCGAATGGTGGATATAGGCCGACAGCTGCTTCAGTGCGGCGTAGATCTTTTTCGGCGCTGTTTCGCCGCGCCGCACGAGGAAACTCTTGTTAAGGCGCATCAGGTCAGACGCGAACGGCTTGGTCAGCAGGTTGTCGCCAATGGCAATGCGCACCGTGTCCATGCCGTTGTGCCACAGCACCCAGTTGACGAAAGCGGGATCCATCGCGATGTCGCGGTGGTTGCTGACAAACAGGTAGGCATGGTTGCGGTCGAGCTGCTCCAGGCCAGACACCGTCAGCGCGGTCGTGGTGCTGTCGATCATCTGCTTCATGTAATGCTCGACCACTGCCTGGAAGCTTTTCACATCGACCACGCTGCGCGTCTGGCGCCGCAGCAGCCAGGCCACCACGGGCTTCAGCCCGGCCAGCGCCCAGCCGGGCAGTGCCGGGAAGCGGAAGCGCGCCAGCGCGCCGAGCAACTCCGGGTCGGCCAGCACGCGGGCCAACACGGCAGGCACCTCGCTGTCGCGGTAGGGGCGGATATCGTCAAAACGGGTATCGGATGCAGACATACGGGCCTGGAGGCTGTGCAAAACCAGCCGCGCACGTTACCGAAAAACAGCAGGGTTGGCTACGCTCAGCAGCCCTTGCAGAGGGTATCGACCAGTTCCTTGAAGGTCTCGCGGTTCTTCTGGTTCAGTGTCATCAGCACCTGGTGGGCCTGCAGCACCTTCTCGCGGGCGGCCTTCTCGTCCAGCGTTGCCGCCTGCAGCTCGCAGTCCGCGACGGCCGCCACCTCGCGCGTGCGCTGGATGTCGAAGATCTGCTCGAAGCCCATGCTGGTCAGCAGGCGGATGATGCTGTCGTTGTCGCTGACAGCCAGAGGGCGCACATGCAGGTTCTTGCGCACGAACAGCGCCATCTTGGCCAGCATGCCCAGCGTGGTGCTGTCGAGACCCTCGGTCTCGGTGAGGTCGACAATGACCGACTTGCACACCACACAGGCGAACATGCGCTCGACAAACTGGTCAATGGTCGACGACAGCGTCAGACGCACATCGCCTACCAGTTTCAGCACATAGATGCCGTCTTGTTCGGCTACCAGCACTCGTCCTTCCATCTCACACCTGTCTCGCAAGGATAGTCATGCCGGCCACCGCACTCATGCAGTCTTCACCAGCGTCATGATAGCGATGTCGTCCGGGGCATCGCTGACCTCATCCATGGCCAGTTGTTGCTCGATACCGCGCTGGGTGCGGTCACTGGCACGCACCAGCTCGAGTAGCCTCGCCTCCTTGCCGATCAGGTCACGGGCGGGCACGATTTCCAGCACACCGTCGGAACACAGCAGCAACGTGAAAGTGTCCGGCAACTGCACCATGTAGTTTTCATAGTGCGCCTCACGCAGGATGCCTATCGGCATGCCACTGCCTTCAAGATAGTGCACATCATCGCCAGACGCGAGGATCGGCATCGGCAGATGGCCAGCCACGCTGTAGATCATGCTGTTGCTGTTGCGATCCAGCACGGCCATGAACATCGTCACGTGCTTGTCGATACCGGCGGCAATGAGCTCGCGGTTGTAGTAACCCAGTACCGCTGCCGGCGACGGGTACGGCGACTCACGCCCCTGCAGGGCCGCCTGGCGCGTCTCGCGGAACACGTTGAGCGAGAAATGGCGCAACAGGGCAGTGACAAAGGCCGACGAGACGCCATGGCCGGACACATCCGCCAGATAGAAGCTCAGCAGCTCATCACCGTAGCCGGCGTATTCGAGGAAATCGCCACTGAGGTACAGCGACGGCACGATACGGTGCGAGAAACGGTAGGGGCCGGCCTGCAGGTCCTGCTGCGGGAACAGCTTCAGCTGCAGCTGGCGGCCGGCCTGCTGGTCCTGTTCGAGCAGGGCAAGGTAGCGCGCCATCTCGCGGTTCGCCCGTTCAAGCTGCTCGCGGTAGAGGCGGTTCTGCTCGAGCAGGCGCACGCGCTCGAGGCATTTGTCGACTGCGTGTTGCAGCACGTGCAGGTCGACAATCGGCTTCACGAGGTAATCGGCGGCGCCGTAGCGCAGGGCCTCAACGACATCCTGCATGCTGCCCGCCCCGGACATCACGATGACCGGCACCGGCTGCTCGCTGGCGGCAATCTCGCGCAACAGGGCAAGGCCATCCATGCGCGGCATTTTGAGGTCGGTGACGATGAGGGATGGCGGGTCGCTGCGGAAAGCTGCCAGGGCGCCGATGCCATCCGCGGCTTGGTGGACCACATAGCCACTGTCTTCGAGGAAGGCCGCCACGCTCTGGCGCACCATCGCGTCATCGTCCACCAGCAGGATCGTCGACGGTACCTTGGCGGGGGTATCGGCCATTTGCGCCCTTCTCCAGTGCCTTGGCGGCATTTGACTGGAAGCGAACCCTACTCCCATCCCCATGGGGGTGCAAGCTTGACAACGAGGCGACCATCTGGGTGAAACGCAGGCACAAAAAAGCCGCTCTTCAGCGGCTTTTTTCTTCCTCGGTCATCGGTCGCGCTTCCTCTTCCAGCATCACCGGGATGCCATCGCGCACCGGGTAGGCCAGCCCACTGGCCTTGCAGAGCAGTTCCTGTTTGGCCTCGTCGTACACCAGCGCCGCCTTGCTGACCGGGCACACGAGGATGGCGAGCAGTTTTTCGTCAATCATGGCAGTGGCTCCGGACAAACCTGACAAATCAGTCGGGCGCGCATCATAGCACAGCACTCCCGCCGGCCTGTGCTGCGGCGAGGAAAGCGGCGTACTCGTCGGGCGTATTGATGTTGGTGAACGCGAGGCCGGCATCGTCCCAGTCCAGCGCCACGGCACCGACCGATTCGTACCACGGCAACACCTTGCGGGCGCCGCCGGCCAGGTAGGCCTGCAGGCTGGCCAGCAGCTCGCGGCGCACGATGGCATACAAAGGCTGTTCACGGCCCTGCTTGCGCACATAGGCCAATGCCGCCTGCCGCTCGCGGGCGGCCTGCAACAGGCGCGCGGCATAATCAGGGGGCAGCACCGGATTGTCGCAAGGGGCGACCAGCAACCAGTCGCGGCGTGCGTGGGCCAGTGCTGTGGCCATGCCGCCCAGCGGGCCGCAGTCCGCCACGGCATCCGGCAACACGTCGATGCCGAGGTCAGCGAGCTGGCGCGGGTCCGGCGCGCCGGCAATCATCACGCTGTTGACCTGCTGCTGCAACTGCAGCAGCAGGTGGGCGATGAACGAATTGCCACGGAAGTCGAGCAACAGCTTCGGCCGGCCCATGCGCCGGCTTTCGCCGCCGGCGAGAATGGCCGCCTGCACTTCGGGCAGGATCAGCGGCACCCCACTCATTTGAGCTTGCGCAGGAAATCCAGTACCGCAGTCGAGAAGATATCGTTCTGGTCGCCGGCGACCATGTGACCCGCATCCTGGATATCGACATACTCGGCATGCGGCACCATCTGCAGGAATGCCTGCGCTGACTCCGGGCTCACCAGGTCGCTGATGCGACCGCGCACCAGCAAGGTCGGCACTTGCAGGCCACGCGCAGCCTCCTCAAGGAAATTCACCCGGATCGTCGCACCGTCTTGCTCGCGGCGGTCGCGCCGGTCTAGGAAATCCGGGTCCCAGTGCCAGCGGTAGCGGCCGTCGTCACACAGGCGCAGGTTCTTGCGCAGGCCTTCATGGTTGCTGCTGCGCTTGCGGTTCGGCGTGTAACTGGCGACGAAGTCAGCCGCTTCCTCCAGCGTGGCAAAACCGTTGGCGGCATGTTGCATCATGAAATCGCGGATGCGCTGCAGGCCTTCGGCTTCCATGTGGGGTGTGATATCGACCAGCACCAGGGCTTTCAGCAAGGCGTGGTCAGCCATGCTGTGCGCCGTCAGTGACGAGATGCCGCCGAGCGAGGCGCCGACGGCAATCGGCTGCCGCCCCAGCGCCTGCACCACGTCGATGACGTCCTGGGCATAGGTGCTGAAATGGTAGTCCTTGTCCTGTGCCCAGTCGCTCTCTCCGTGGCCACGCAGGTCGAGTGCCACCGCATAGAACCCTTCACCGGCGATCTCGCGCGCGGTGTTGCCCCAGGCATGGCGCGTCTGGCCACCACCGTGCGCCAGCAGTACCGGCTGTGCCTGCGGGTCACCATAGGCATCGGCGACCAACCGCAAGTTACCGCGCGAGGTGCGGAATTCGATTGTGTCCGGTTGCATCTGTCTGTTCCGCCGTTACAGGTGTTCTGCCATCAGTTCACCAATGGTGCTGTAGACCTTCACTTTCAAGTCATGCCACCACTGCGGATCCGGGTTGTCGCGTTTTTCCTTCGCATCATTGGCCTGGTCGAGGATGTAGGCGTGGATGGCATCGGCATCCTGTTCGCTGAGCACATCGGCAAAGCTGACCATGCCAAGGCCACTCAACGCACCGCCGAGCACGATCGGCTTGAAGTTTTCATGGAAGGCCGGCGCCATCCAGCGCAGGTCGGGCACCGCACCACCGCTGACGGCATCGGTACCATGGCAGCCGAAGCAGAACTGGCTGTACAGCGTCTTGCCATGGGCCAGCACGTCGTCACTCACGGCCATGCGCGGCGGCGGATCAAACAACTGTTTGTCCGGCAACGGCGGCAGCTGCACGTCGGCACCGAGCTTGAAGGCGAGGATACGGCTACGCGGCTCGCCCGGCGGCGGCGGCAGGCCACCGGCCAGGCCGAAGGCCCCGCCCCAACCCGCCTGCACGGCGATGTACTGCTCACCATCCACCGTGTAGGTGATCGGCGGGGCGATAACGCCGGTCTGCGTCTTGAACTCCCAGACCTTCTCACCGCTGTCAGACTTGTAGGCCACGAGACGACCGTCTGCCGTACCCTGGAACACCAGGTTGCCGGCCGTGGACAATACGCCGCCGTTCCAGGTCAGCGGGTGTTTCACTTCCCACATTTTCTTCTGCAGCACCGGATCCCAGGCCAGCAACGACCCACCGGTGACCTTGCGCGCGATGATGTCATTGAACAACTGCTCCACATCCGGTGTCTTGGCCGGTTTCATGCCGGTATTCCACAGCCCCTTGTTCACCTTGAACTGCTTGTCCTGCTCATACTGGAACAGGCTGTCGATCATCGGGATATAGACCAGCCGTGTCTGCTCGGAATAGGACATCGGGTGCCAGTTGTGCGCACCCATGGGCGACGGATGGATCAGCGCCGGCTTGTCCTTGTAATCCAGTTCCTTGTTCTCGATCGGGCGGCCGTTCTCGTCATAACCGAGTGCCCAGTTGGTTTTCGGGTAGTACGGCACGGCCGAGAGGAACTGGCCATTGGTGCGATCCACGACAAAGAAGAAGCCGTTCTTTGGCGCGTGCAGCAGTACCTTGCGCGGCTGGCCCTGCCACTCGATGTCGGCGAGGATGATGTGCTGCGTCGAGGTGTAATCCCAGCCGTCATTCGGTGTTTCCTGGTAGTGCCACACGTATTCACCGGTATCCGGCCGCAGCGCGACGATGGACGCAGTGAACAGGTTGTCCTTGCCTTCCGGGTTGCGCAGGTAGCGGTTCCACGGGCCGGCATTGCCGACACCGATGTAGAACAGGTCGAGTTCGGGATCATAGGCCATGGAATCCCACACCGTGCCGCCACCGCCGAGCTTCCACCACTCGCCGCTCCAGGTCTCGGCGATTTTTTGCATCAATTCATTTTCAAAACCGTCGGCCGGGTTGCCCGGCACGGTCCAGAAACGCCAAGCCTGCTGGCCGGTTTCCGCATCGTAAGCGGTGATATAACCGCGCACGCCGTATTCCGAACCGCCATTGCCGATGATGACCTTGCCTTTCACAATGCGCGGCGCACCGGTGATGGTGTAGGGCCACTGCTTGTCGATAGTCAGCGTTTCCCACACTTTCTCGCCAGTGCCGGCATCAATGGCGACGAGGCGGCCATCCAGCGTGCCGACATAGACCTTGCCATTCCACACCGCCACGCCTCGGTTCACCACGTCGCAGCAGGCATGCACGGCCCAGGACTTGTCCACCTGCGGATCGAACTGCCACAGCAGCTCGCCGGTTTTCGCATCGTTGGCATAAACCACGCTCCAGTTGCCGGTGGAGTACATGACACCATTGATGACTATGGGCGTCGCTTCCAGGCCACGGCTGTGGTTGGTATTGAAGTGCCAGGCGAGGCCGAGTTGCTGCACGTTGCCGTCGTTGACTTGCGTCAGCGGGCTGAAGCGCTTCTCGTCGTAGGTGCGGCCGTGCGCGAGCCAGTTGCCCTGTTCGCTGCCGGCGGCCACCAGCCGTGCATGGTCGAGGGCAGCATCGGCACGGCGCTGTTCCGGTGTGGATGCCGCCAGCACAGCAGCACAGTGCAGCACGGCGGCGAAACCCAGCGTCATCAGGCGAATGGCTTTCATGGCGTTCTCTCGATGGTTGTTTGCAGGCATGATAGCGATTCCGGCCCGCCCCGCGTCGCGGAAAACCCCTAGCCAGCCACCCGCTCACCGGCAAAACACGACAAATAGCTGATGCTGCACATCGTCCTCTATGAACCCGAGATCCCGCCGAACACCGGCAACATCATGCGCCTGTGTGCCAACACCGGATTTGCCTTGCACCTGATCGAACCACTGGGCTTCACGCTGGAAGAGAAACAGTTGCGGCGCGCTGGCCTCGACTACCGCGACCAGGCCACCACCACCGTGCATCGCGACTGGCAGGCCTTTGTCGACAGCGTGCAGCCCGGGCGCATCTTCGCCCTCAGCACCAAGGGCACGCGCAGCTACGCCGATGTCGCGTATGCGGCCGGTGATGCGGTGGTGTTCGGGCCGGAATCGCGCGGGCTGCCGCAGGCTTTCCGCGACGCGCTGCCCACAGGCCATGTGCTGCGCCTGCCGATGCAGCCGGACAGCCGCAGCCTGAACCTGTCGAATGCCTGTGCCATCGTCGCCTATGAAGCGTGGCGGCAGTGGGATTTCCGCCAGGCGACACCGTGATGGCGTAGCCGCTGACAGACGAGCTTACAGGAGGGAATGGCTCGACATCTGCGCCTTCAGCTTGTCCGTGTCGTCGACGAGGATGTACTGCCGGGCGGAGCCGTCGAGCAGGTCTTTCATGCCGGCCTTGCCGGGGTTCACCAGCAGCAACTGGCGGCGGTTCTTGTCCAGCAGGGTCTTACGGTAGGTGTCGAGCAGGTCCTGCCGCGTCATCGCCTGCAGTGCGGCGACCTGCTGTTCCCGGTGGTCGAAGCCCGTGTAGTCCAGCGTCATGTCGTTCCAGAATTCAACTGACTGGTCAGACAGGTTTTTCGGCTTCTCCTGCAACTGCGTCAACAGGGCCTGGCGCTGTTGCGCGAACCACTGCTCATCCTGCGAACTGATGAAGCGGAAATGCTCGTTGATGAACATGTCGGCACGCTGGTGGATCTGGCCGATGCCGTGCGTCGGCGATTGCACGAGGAACATCAGCCCCGGCACGCGCGCCAGTGGCAGGTAACCGGCCGAGACGATGTAACCGAGCTGCTGCTCGGTGCGCAACGCGTGGAAAAACGGCGCTTTCAGTACCTGGGCCAGCATTGCCATGCGCACCTGCTGTTGCACCGAATCATCCGCCGCCTGGAAATATTTCACGACAGCTGCATCGTCATGTTGCAGCGGGTCGATGAACAGGAACGGATCCGGCACCGGCGGCAATTCGACAATGCGCGCCGGGATATCCGCCTGGCGCGGCGCGTCGAGTTCCAGCGTGTTCTCGACGATCTTGCCGAGCTTCACGGCTTCGGCCTGGTAGAAATTGCCGTAGACAAGCACATCCGCCACGATAGCCCCGGAAAACTCCAGCACATAATCCTGCACCTGTTTCAGCGTCACCGTATCCAGCACCTGCAGGTAGGCATCGCGCCCCCAATAGCCGTGCGCCAGCACCACCGGCACATCCTGCATCAGCACCTGGTACGGCGGGTACTGGCCGATGTTGCGCAACTCGTCCTGCCACTGCTGTTTGACCAGACGGAAACGCGCCTCGTCGAACACCGGGTTGCGGAAGGTATCCATCACCGACTTCAGCAGCAGGCCCTGCTTGTCACTGTAGCCGGTCAACTGGAAGGCAATGCCACGCGAACGCTTGCTGATGACAAAGTCGAGGCCGGCCAATCTCGCCGTGTACAGCAGCGAGTTCAGGTGATCATTGAGCAGGCGCACAAACAATTCCGACATCGCCGCTTCGCGCACCGTGGCCGAAGCATGCCGGCTGCGCGCATAGACCATGATGCTGCCCTTCGGCACCTGGAATTGCGTGTCCTGCAGGAACCAGAGGTTGTAGTTCGGGTTGGCACTGATTTTCTGCGGCACTTGCGCCGTGCGGCTGCCGGCCACCAGCAACGGCGACGGCTTCAGCTTGAGCTTGTCGGGGATGAACGGATTGCGTTCCGGCATGTGGATGCCGGAGAACAGCTCCGCGCGCTGCCATAGCGCCAGCGTGTCGGCTGTCACCGGCTCGACGCGATACGACGTGTTGTAGAACTGCGAGGTCCTGTCGCCACGGATATCCGGCGCGCTGACCACCGCCAGCACATTGGCCGGTGACAAGCGGTCGAGCAAGTCGCGCACCAGTTTTTCATCGAGTTGTTCCATCAGGTAATCGCCGCGGATCGCGTCTGCCGGCGGGTAATGCTGCAGGTCGTTGGCCAGCTGGCTGGTGTATTCCATCGGATCCTGCTGTTCCTGGAAGCGGAACGCGAGTTCGCTGAGGATTTTCTGTTCCTCGTACTGCCAGGCCGCCACACCCTGGTCCTTCAGCATCGCCACGGCCTGGAAGAACAGCGTCGCCACTTCATCGACATGGTTATAGCCTTCGGCTGTCAGCGTGATATCGACATTGAATGTCGCACCGAAACTGTTGGACAGCCCGGTGCCGGCGGACAGTGTTTCGGCCCAGCCGCGCTCCTTCAGCAGGTGGAACAGGCTGCCCTCGCCTTCATGTCCGAGCAGGTAGGCGAGATAGGCATCCGGCTTGGTGCGGTAGTGCGGCTGCATCGACGGCAGCGGGAACACCAGTTGCAGGTGGCGCTCGTCGCGGTTTGACTGCATCGACAGGCGCGCCGGCAGCAGGCCATCGCGGAAGATCGGCCGGGCACTGTTGTCGAGCTGCAACTGGCGATCCGGCACGGCGCTGAACAGCGGCTCCACCAGCGCCTGCAGTTCGGGCAACGGCTCACGGCCCAGCACCACCAGTGTCATCGTGTTGGCGGAATAGTGGCGCTCGTAGAAGTTCACCAGGTCATCGCGCACCTTGCTGTTGTCACTGTCAGACAAGGTGGTCAGGTTGCCCACCGAAAAGGTCGCCGCCGGGTTGCCGCTGTGGAACAGCTCGCGGAAAACATCCCACAACCTCCGCTCGTCATCGCGGATACGCGCCTGGTACTCGGAATGGACGGCGTTCTTCTCGCGTTCGACATACTGCCCGTTGAACAACGGCGCGATGAAGAACTGGGCGAACCGGTCCAGCGCGGGTGCCAGGTGCTGCGGGTCGATATCGAAAAAATAGTTGGTGTGCTCAAGGCTGGTGAAGGCATTGTGGCTGCCGCCGTGCGCACTGATGAACGACTGGTATTCATCCGGCTTCGGGTACTTGGCCGTGCCGAGGAACAGCATGTGCTCGAGGAAATGCGCCAGGCCCTGGCGGTGGCGCGGGTCGCTGCTGCTGCCGACGGCCACATCGAGCGCGGCCGATGCCTTGTCGGCCTTCGGATCGGACACCAGCAACACTTTCATGCCGTTGGCCAGTTGCAGGTTGCGGTAGGCGCGCTGGTCGGTTTCGCCCTTGGCCGGGCTATCCAGCACGGCTGTTGCCCGGCTGGCTGGCGGCGCGGCCTGCAAGGGCACAACAACAAGGGCAAGGCAGACGGCTGCCAGCACAGCTCGCAGGGATAGGCTCATGGTCATCCTGTCATCAATGATCAGTGGTTGCGCAGCAGCAGGTAGCGGTATTCGCCCTGTGCCTCGGCTGCTTCGAGCAGGCTGTGCCCGCTTTGTTCCGCGAAAGCGGCAAAATCGCGCCAGGAACCGGGGTCGGTTGCCAGCACTTCCAGCACCTCACCCACGGCCACCTCGCGCAGGGCCTTGCGGGCCTTCAGCAGCGGCAGTGGACAGGCCAGGCCGCGCACATCAAGGCGCTCGGCAGGGACAGCGGAACTGGCGGGGGAATGGTCAGTCATAAAGGCACCGGAAACGGAATGCTAGTATATCCCAGCCCTTCCATGCCCACCGGCGACCCATGCCATGACCCTGCGCTGCCGTACACAGATCCTGCCCGCCCTGCTTACCCTGCTCCTGTCAGCCAGCACTGTGCCAGCCAGCGCACAGCAGGATGGCGGCCTGCTGTTGCCGGAACTCGGCGACAGCACCTCGACCATCGCCTCCCGTGCCGACGAACATGAGTTGGGCCAGACCTGGTTGCGGCTGTTCCGCGCCAAGGTGCCAGAGGCGCGCGATGAACTGATGTACGACTACCTGCAACAGCTGCTGCAGCGGCTCGCTGATGAATCGGAACTGCAGGACAAGCGGCTCGATCTCGTGCTGGTCAACAACCCGACGCTGAACGCGTTTGCCGTACCTGGCGGCGTGGTGGGCGTGCACAACGGCATCTTCCTCTACGCCGGCAGTGAACAGGAGCTGGCGGGCGTGCTGGCACACGAACTCGCGCACCTGTCGCAACGGCACTGGGTGCGCAGCGTGGAGAAACAGAAACAGGCCCAGATCCCCACCATGGCCGGCCTGCTGGCCGGCCTGGCGCTGATGGCAACCACCGGCTCCGATGCGGGGCTCGCGACCATCATGGCCACCCAGGCCGCCAACCTCGAATCGCAGCTGCGCTTCAGCCGCGAGAACGAGGCCGAGGCCGACCGCGTCGGCATGCAGACCATGGTGAATGCCGGCATGGACCCGCGCGCCGTACCGGCCATGTTTGAAAGCATGCAGCGTTCAGCGCGTTACATGGGCGACCGACCGCCCGAATTCCTGCTCACGCACCCCGTCACCGAAAAACGGATCGCCGACTCGCGCAATCGCGCCGAACAGTACCCGCTGCGCCAGTACAGCAGCAGCGCCGATTTCGAACTGATGCGTGCACGGGCACGGCTCGCCAACGCGGAGAACCCTTCGGTCGCCGCCCGTGCATTCCAGAGCGAACTGCAGGGCGACAGCCGCCATCCGGATGCCAGCACCTACGGTCTTGCCCTCGCGCAGCTGGCGCAGCGCCAGTTCGATGCTGCTGCCAAGACCCTGCAACCGGTCTACCAGCGCGAACCGCAGCGACTCGCCTATGTGCTGGCACAGGCGGAAATCCTGCAAGGGCAGCAACAACACGCCAAGGCCCTGGCACTGGTGCAGGCGGCGCAACAACGCCAGCCCGGCAATTACCCGGCGACCACCATGGCCGCACGCATCCTCGAGAACATGGGTGAGTACCGGAAAGCGATCCAGCAGCTGGAAAGCCTGCTGGACACACACCGCAGCCAGCCGCTGGTGTGGTATGACCTCGCCGAGCTGCGCGGCCTGGCCGGCGACACCGGCGGCGTACACACGGCGCGGGCGGAATACTTCATCCTGACCGGCGTCTTCGACAAGGCGCGGCAGCAGCTGACCTATGCGCTGCAGTTCTACCAGAATGATGGCCCGCAGAGTGCCCGCATCCACCAGCGCCTGCGCGAACTGACGGAAATGGAGAGCCAGACGCTGGAGATCTGACGGCTACAGCGCCACTCAGCGCCGCGCCGCCGTGAAATCCAGCATCCGCTGCAGCGGCTTCATGGCGCGCTGGCCGAGTGCGGGATCGACGTGGATTTCGTGCTGCGAGCCGGGGTTGCGCAACACGGCTTCGAGTGCCTGCAGGTCATTCATCGCCATCCAGGGGCAATTCGCGCAACTGCGGCAGGTGGCACCGCCGCCGGCGGTCGGCGCGATGATCAGCTCCTTGTCCGGGCCTGCCGCCTGCTGCATCTTGTAGAAGATGCCCTGGTCGGTGGCAACGATGAACTGTTTACGCGGCATCGTTTTGACCGCGTTGATCAGCTGCGAGGTGGAGCCGACCACATCGGCCAGTTCGATGACCGACGCCGGCGACTCGGGATGCACCAGCACCGCCGCCTCCGGGTAGACAGCTTTCAGGTCCAGCAGGCCACGCGCCTTGAACTCCTCATGCACGATGCAGCTGCCGTTCCACAACAGCATGTCAGCGCCGGTTTTCTTCTGCACATAATCGCCGAGGTGTTTGTCCGGCGCCCAGATGATCGTTTCGCCCTGTGCGTCGAGGTGCTCGATGATGTCAACCGCACAGCTCGAGGTGACAACCCAGTCTGCCCGCGCTTTCACGGCCGCCGAGGTATTGGCGTAGACCACCACAGTGCGCTCCGGGTGCGCGTCGCAGAATGCGGTGAACGCGTCGGCCGGGCAGCCGAGATCCAGCGAACAGGTGGCTTCCAGCGTCGGCATCAGCACGGTCTTGTGCGGCGTCAGGATCTTCGCGGTTTCGCCCATGAAGCGCACCCCGGCGACGATGAGGGTCTTCGCACCGTGGTCGCGGCCGAAGCGGGCCATTTCCAGCGAGTCGGCCACACAGCCACCACTCTCCTCGGCCAGCGCCTGCACGACCGGCGCGGTGTAGTAGTGGGCCACCAGCACCGCATCGCGCTCGTGCAGGAGCCGCAGGATGTTGCGCCGGCTCGCCGCCACCTGCTCCGGTGTCATGTCCGGCACGGGCGTATGGTCGAGGTAGGCGCGCACCACCTCACGTTCGACAGAGGCGGCGATTTCGGCTGGGAGCATCGGATTCACGGGGGTTCCAGGGCGGGAAACAGGCAGAAAAATGTTACCACAGGGGGTCTGGGACCCGACCGGCCACCAATCTATATCAAAAAACTTTGATATAGATTGGCTGGCTGCTAGAATACCCGACATCCGCAGTCATCTATGAAGAAACCCGCCATGCCCGACCCAGCCGCCATCGCCCACCGTACCGCCCTGCTCCGCCAGGCCCTGCAGGAGCGCATCCTGATCCTCGACGGCGCCATGGGCACCATGGTGCAGACCTATGGCCTGCAGGAAGCCGACTACCGCGGCGAGCGCTTTGCCAACCTCCACCACGATGTGAAAGGCAACAACGACCTGCTGGTACTAACGAAACCGCAGGTGATCCGCGAGATCCACCAGGCCTACCTCGATGCCGGCGCCGACATCATCGAGACCAACACCTTCAACTCGACGCGCGCCTCGATGGCCGACTACCACCTCGAGGACCTGGTGCCGGAGCTGAACCGCGAGGCCGCCCGCCTCGCCCGCGAGCTGTGCGATGCCGCCAGCACGCCGGAGAAACCGCGCTTCGTGGCCGGCGTGCTCGGCCCCACCACCAAAGCGGCGTGCAACGTGTGTGATGTGAATGACCCGGCCAAGCGTTCCATTGAATGGGACGAGCTGGTGCGCGACTACTACGAAGCCTGCCAGTACCTGGTTGAAGGCGGCGCCGACATTATCCTGATCGAGACCGTGTTCGACACGCTGAACTGCAAGGCGGCGATTTTCGCCACGCGCCAGTATTTCGAGGACAGCGGGCTGGAACTGCCGATCATGATTTCCGGCACGATTCCGGGCCGTGATGGCCGCACACTCACCGGACAGACCGTTGAAGCATTCTGGAACTCGGTGGCGCATGCCAAGCCCCTGTCTGTTGGTCTCAACTGTGCACTCGGCGGCAAGGAAATGCGCCCGCACATCGAGGAGCTGTCGCGTGTGGCCGGTGTGTATGTGAGTGCGCACCCGAATGCCGGTCTGCCTAATGAAATGGGCGGTTACGACCAATCCGCCGCAGAAATGGCAGAAATCATCGAAGATTTCGCCAACAGCGGCTTCATCAACATTGTCGGCGGTTGCTGTGGTTCAACGCCAACACACATCGCCGCGATTGCCAAAACCATCCGCGAAGGCAACTACAAACCGCGTGCGATCCCGCAGATCCCGCCGGCGCTGCGCCTCTCCGGCCTCGAAGCCGTCAACATCGACAACGATTCACTGTTCGTCAACGTCGGCGAGCGCTGCAACGTCACCGGCTCGGCCAAGTTCAAGCGCCTGGTCATGGACGGCGACTACACCTCTGCACTCGCGGTGGCGGAAGAGCAGGTCAATGACGGGGCGCAGGTCATCGACATCAACATGGACGAAGCGATGCTTGATTCGCACTACGCGATGAAGCATTTCTCGCAACTGATTGCGGTCGAACCGAATATTGCCAAGGTACCGGTGATGCTGGATTCGTCCAAGTGGGACGTGATCGAGACCGGCCTCAAGTGCACGCAGGGCAAGGCGATCGTCAACTCGATCAGCATGAAGGAAGGCGTCGACAAGTTCATCGAGCAGGCGACACTGTGCCAGCGCTATGGCGCGGCCGTGGTCGTCATGGCCTTCGACGAACAGGGCCAGGCCGACACCTTGCAACGCCGCAAGGAGATCTGCCAGAAGTCCTATGACATCCTGGTGAACCAGGTTGGCTTCAACCCGTGCGACATCATCTTCGACCCGAATATCTTCGCGATCGCCACCGGTATCGAGGAGCACAACAACTACGCCGTCGATTTCATCGAAGCCACGCGCTGGATCAAGCAGAACCTGCCAGGCGCGCTGGTGTCCGGTGGCCTGTCGAACGTGTCGTTCTCGTTCCGCGGCAACAACCCGGTGCGCGAGGCGATCCATTCCGTATTCCTCTACCACGCGATCAAGGCCGGCCTCGACATGGCCATCGTCAACGCCGGCCAGCTGGCCGTGTATGACGACCTGCCGGCCGAACTGCGCGAGAAAGTCGAGGACGTAGTGCTGAACCGCCACCCGGGCGCCACCGAAGCGCTGCTCGCCATTGCCGACAAATACAAGGGCGACGGTGCCGCGAAAAAAGAGGAAGACCTCAGCTGGCGCGAGTGGCCGGTGCACAAGCGCCTCGAACACGCTCTGGTGCAGGGCATCACCAACTGGATCGTGGAAGACACAGAGGAAGCGCGACTGGCGAGCACCAGGCCGCTCGACGTGATCGAAGGCCCGCTGATGGACGGCATGAACGTGGTCGGCGACCTGTTCGGCGCCGGCAAGATGTTCCTGCCACAGGTGGTGAAAAGCGCGCGCGTGATGAAACAGGCCGTGGCGCACCTGACCCCGTTTATTGAAGCCGAGAAAGCCTCTGGCGCGCGCCAGAGCAACGGCAAGATCGTGATGGCCACGGTAAAAGGCGATGTACATGACATCGGCAAGAACATTGTCGGCGTGGTGCTCGGCTGCAACAACTTCGAGGTACTCGACCTCGGCGTGATGGTGTCCTGCGACAAGATCCTGCAGACCGCGAAAGAATGGGGCGCCGACATCATTGGCCTGTCCGGCCTGATCACACCATCGCTCGACGAGATGGTCCATGTCGCGAAAGAAATGCAACGCCTCGACTACCGCGTGCCACTGCTGATCGGCGGTGCCACCACCTCGAAAGCGCACACGGCCGTGAAGATCGAACCGCAGTACCACAACAACCAGGTGGTGTACGTGCCGGATGCCTCGCGCGCGGTCGGCGTGGCCACCAGCCTGCTGTCGCAAGAGCTGCGTGCCCCGTTTGTCGCCAGCCTGAAAGAAGAATACATCGCCGTGCGTGAACGCACCGCGAAGCGCCGCGCCGGCGACAACCTTGTCAGCTACGAGGAAGCGAAACGCATCGGCTCGAAGATCGAGTGGGACCATTACACGCCCGCCATCCCGGCCCAACCGGGCGTGCACATACTGGACGACTACCCGCTGGAGGCGCTGGTGCCGTTCATTGACTGGACGCCGTTCTTCATCACCTGGGAGCTCGCCGGCAAGTACCCCAACATCCTTGAAGACAGCGTGGTCGGCGAACAGGCCAAGGCCCTGTTCCACGATGCACAAGCGATGCTGAAAGAGATCGTCAACAAGAAACTGCTGAAAGCTTGCGCCGTGTTCGGCCTGTGGTCGGCCAACCAGGTCACCGCTGATGATATCGAGATCTACGCCGATGAAGCGCGCAACAAGCCGCTGGCCACGCTGCACCATATCCGCCAGCAGAACCACAAGAACGACGAGGCGCCGCTGCTGTCACTGGCCGATTATGTGGCACCGAAAGCCACCGGGCTGAAGGATTACATGGGCGCGTTTGTGGTCACCGCCGGCCTCGGCTGCGAGGAACTGGCCAAAGCCTATGAAGCAAAACATGACGATTATTCGTCGATCATGGTGAAGGCGCTGGCCGACCGACTCGCCGAGGCCTTTGCCGAGCACCTGCACCAGCGTGTGCGCAAGGAGTTCTGGGGCTACGCCGCCGATGAAAACCTCGGCAATGACGAGCTGATCCGCGAGCGCTACCGCGGCATCCGCCCGGCACCGGGCTACCCGGCCTGCCCGGACCACACGGAAAAGCGCAAATTGTTTGACCTGCTCGATGCAGAAAAAGCCACGGGCGTTACACTGACAGAGTCGTATGCGATGTTCCCTGCCGCCAGTGTCAGCGGCTGGTACATGGCACACCCGCAGGCGCGTTACTTCGCCACCGGCAAGATCCTGCGCGACCAG